>Ga0209427_10000194_pt1 | contig 60052 bp, 62 predicted proteins | sample DeeMarSWOR136_30_FD_187465 | JGI IMG/M metagenome (GOLD analysis project Ga0209427, IMG submission 187465) | Marine sediment microbial communities from White Oak River estuary, North Carolina - WOR-1-36_30 (SPAdes) (version 2) | ecosystem: Environmental > Aquatic > Marine > Intertidal zone >...
TAGTACCGGTGATAGTCACGCTGGTCCCGCCAGCTGCTGGGCCGGAGGTTGGGGATATACTTGTCACCGTGGGGGCTTGAGCAAGCGCTACGTCTACGTCAACAAATAAAGTAGCAATGCTTGTCATGAATGCCAGAGTAGCAATAATACCTAATAATCGTTTAGACCTTATCATCTACTACCTCATTAGTTGCAGCCGATATGACATGTACTGATAAAGCTAGCAAGTTACGGAGTGAAAGACATTCAAATTATATTCTCAATATGGAATATTACGCCTAAGAACCATAATATATTACACTAGCATCTGTCAATAAACTACCACTCTAAAAAATGAAACTCTAATTCAAAACTAACCATCCTCAAACCTGATTCTAACTGCTTGTCGTTACACTACATTATACATGCCTGACATTTGTTATCCGTCATTTTAAAGCTGGAAATGGAGAAATAATGAATATGGACATTCTATCACTACTTCGTGTAGCTAAATCCAGGGCTGCTTCAGATTTACATCTGATTGTATCCAACCGGCCGATGCTGCGTATCCATGGCGTACTTGATCCTATATCTGAAAGTCCGATACTTACGCCTGTTGACATAGAAGATGCGCTGGACTGGCTGACTAAAGAGCGGGGAAGGGATGACTTCGATAAATTCAAGGAGCTGGATTTTGGCTGCACTATCCCCGGTATTGGCAGAGTACGATGCAATGCATCCAGGCAGCAGGGAACAACTGCGATTGCTATTCGCCTTCTACCAGAAAGTATTCTCGACATTGATGAGTTAATGTTGCCCTCGATTTGTCGTGACCTAGTTCAGAAACCTCGAGGTATGGTTATCGTTAGTGGACCGGCCGGTTGTGGTAAATCAACAACACTGGCGGCGATGATAAACCACCTTAATCGCCATAGAAATCTACGAGTCGTCACGATTGAAGACCCTGTGGAGTATATCTATCCTGACCTCAATTGTATTATTAGCCAGCGGGAACTTGGTACTGATACCTGGTCCTTTACTAATGCCTTAAAACACGTATTGCGACAGGATCCGGATGTTATCCTGGTTGGTGAGATGAGAGATGCCGACACAGCCGCGGCAGCATTGTCCATAGCTGAAACTGGACATTTGCTACTCACCACCGGTCATGCTCCTAGTGCTTCTCAAGCAATTGAGCGTGTCATAGACCTTTTCCCTCCCCACGAACGTCATCTAGTACAATCAAGACTGGCTTCTCTGCTTATTGGTGTACTCTGCCAGACGCTTGTCCCCAGGGCCGATGGTGTAGGACGTATACCTGCAGTGGAAATTATGCTGGCCAACACAGCTGTGAAGAACTTAATCAGAGACGGGAAGATTTATCAACTACCGAATCTAATCCAAACCCATACTCTGGAAGGCATGCAACTACTCGACCAAGCTTTAATAAAACTGTACCGGGGCAAACTCATCACTCGCGAAAGCGTCTTTGATTTCTGTAATGACCATTACCTGGTAGAGAGAAACATTCTGAATGGAAGTAAAAAGCCGGAGGAATTATTCATAGGTGCGGATGTAGATTTTCCATCTGAACGAGTTCCTCACTCCTCCAACAAGAGTGATAATCTCCCCTTCTATATGACAGATAATGATTAGACTCAAAGCATAATTAGGGGAGACGAGAGTGGCCAGATTCTTATACTGGTAATGCTGCTAGTGCTTGTTGGCGGTATTCTGCATTTAATTAGGCCTTACTACTTTCGTAATTAGTCATATTGGTTGTCTGTCCTACTACGGATCCTCTCGAGAGTCTATGCCCGCGCATGCCTCAGGATAAGCATAAGCGATGACGGATAGAATACTACTTGACCAGAGTGTGAAATAGGCCTATGTGTAGTAAATAATAGGCTTATATGATTTCTACACCTTTTTCCCTGTAAATCAAGATATCAGTCAATACGCTTCATCCAACTTACTAATTAATATACTAGTTATACAGTCTTATGAAATCTAAGTGTGAAGGTTATGAAATCTGTTTGGATTCTATTAAGATTAAGTAGGTGTTACACTTGAATTCAGAATGCGTTATACAAAAAGTGGGTACGAATAAGCAGTAGAATCAATGTGCAGGCGTATTTACTCTGGAATGATATGAATGGTGACTACAATGATATATTGACCCTACCCCCAAAAACCAGGCCAGTTGCGTATAGAGTTTTCCTGTGATAAAAAGTCACACTGTCTATTGATGGAACTGCTTCACTACTAAAACCTCCTTATCACATAGTTCACCTACCTTTCAATCAACGAGCATCGTTATATATGTTTCTCTGCACGTACGATAGACCGAGCAGAGAGGAGGATGTTAGCATTTTGCTGAGCTATGGTAGAAAAGGAGTTTGATATACTCATCTTTATTAAACCCCTCGAAGGTTCGTCTTCTGTTTCCAGTAAAAGCAAACGAAACTCCCTTGGCTTATCTAGAACTGATTGAATCCTTATTCCGTCCAGACATTAGTAGTAACGACGCCGTGCTGTAAACCTGTCTTATTTTTTACTTTTCTGCCCGATAATGAACATTCCATTTCAAGCACAGTTCATGGGTAGCTTCTGCTTGCTCCGTAATCTCACAGCCCCCGAATTCACACTTTAGGCAGTCCAGTTTCAGGGAATAAACGACCCCGTATTTATCTCACCTTCACCGATTGTCCACAGTAATGATACATAATATAAATGTTGAGCTTAGGATACTATATATCCCTATTAACATGTTTAATTATATTATATATTAATTAACTATTGACATATTTTGTTCCCTTTTGCTATTATATACAGCATGACGAATAGAGGTAGGCACCGTACAAAGCACGCTCCTCGGGGAAGTTTTGGCGACATCCTCTACCGTCTGCGAAAGTCACAGGAAATGACCTTAGAGGAGTTATCAAAAAATACTGGGCTGAGCCGTAAGTACATCACTAGATTAGAAGAGGGTAAGAGCCGTCCTTCGGCCAAGGTCGTCCGACTATTGGCAGGCGCCCTTGACGAACCACCTTTATCCTTAAAAGTAGCAGCGGGTTTGGTAGAATTTTGGGATTTGTACCCCGCGGACTTGAAAGAACGACCAGACGACGTTTCGCTATCTGAAGTTTCCGAAGAGGAAGAGACTAAACTTCTCTGGTTTCTTAGGTATATTCGACATGCTGAGGTCTAAATAGATGCCTGAATTATAAACCTGTATAACCCACATCCCGAAATGATTCAACGAGACTCAATTCTGATAATTATTTCGTAACAGGTAAACGGCTAAGGAGAAAGGGATAAGGAATGAGAAGAATCGAAATTGACAGAAAGGCTATACGCTTCGCCAAAAATAAATATAGCGTTAATGTCTTTTGGCATGATGCAATAGGCCAACGCGGATTCCGATTCTTTATACGCCAATTAATCAAGGGATGTCAATTACTAAGTCAGGACGATCTTGGTCTAAACCCCTCGTAACCAACTAATTATTTACCCCAGAAATGAAAGTAACTTTTTCGTATCTATACCGGAAATGACTTAAAGTAGTACTAAATAAAATGGGAGTGGGATTTTTAGCTCACCATCATTGTACTTTTTGGGCTTGTTGAGACTACTAAGTTGTATGAAATAATAATAATGTAAACAGGCAGGTATTGAAAACGTTATCTTCCTGCACGTTCTAATTCACAGGAGCACTGGTGCCGAAATAGCTTAAAAAATTAACTCATGCTTAGTATTAAAACGGTGTTCATCGGAATACTAGCGATACTAAATCGGCGAGTTATAAATATTATGCGCATTTCTCAAGTGACAGGCGGACAACAGAATGGATAGAGATGTTACACAGCCACGAAAGCGACTCTGGCGCCACACACTGTTGCTAGCTGCGGCACTTATTGCACTCGATGTTGCAGATGCTGTACTTACATTCTGGGCAGCCAACAAAGGCCTGATCTATGAGGGTAATCCTCTCATGGCATCAATCGCTGACACCTGGGCTATAATTGCACTAAAGGCTATTATGGCCGTGGTAATTGCTTTCGGACTATGTTTCCTGGCCGTGCGCCGCCCTCATAAAATTCATATCATTCGTAACGGTTTCGTCTGCATGTGTATGATTGAGACTGTAATAATGATTCAGTGGTGTTCGGCCCTTATGATGATTCTCTAACTTTCTGATCTGCCTCGCCTCTTCACAAATTATTGAATCTCCCAGGAGACAATTCTTAGTGAATCCTCTGTAGGGTCGTGCGTTTTGAGTTCCAATGGATAAGATAGCGTACAGCTAGTGTGGATTTCGACAGTTGCCCCGATAGCAGAACCAGATATGCCAGAAGTTCCGGTAATCTTAACGTTACCATTAGGGGCATAGAGCACAGCATAGACGCGGTCCACACCACCGGTGTCAATATTCCCTTCCGTAGAGAATATAAAGGGATAATTTTCAGGTTCAAGTTCGCCGCTACCTAGAACAGCAATATCCCCCACAGCAACCAGCGTCCCGCCTCCTTCGACATGACTGGAACCAGTCATTGTAATCGAGCCATCCACCCAGACGGTCCCTGCAATTGTTACAACAGCGTCTGACGTGAGAGAAAGGTCTCCGGTGATATGTGCTGGCCCTACATTTGTGTCTTCATTTATACTTAAGTCACCCTCAATAGGCTCCAAGTTTTTTACTTCATCCCAATACTGTGACATGTCTGGTCCTTGGATTTCTACTTCGGGATAATTCGGTAATATATCCCCGCTAATATATGCTCCACCGATCATGTTAATACTACCCGTGGCAGTAGCATTACCAAGCACTGTAACCGTCCCGTTAAGATTAATATCCCCGTTAGCATAGATATTGGCTTGGTCGGGGTCGGGCTCTGAGTCGATAGTTGTATTTCCTTTAATTGTTAGGTCACCATTGAGACTGGCTGCAGCGAAATCGACGATGCTATAAATAGGCACCACATATGATTCAATCATAGTGCTCGAAGTGCTGTCCATTATGGCTATTGAAGTGATTTTGTATCCAATGTCAACCTGTTCTATAGCAACCGTTACAGTATTACCGTTGATATTATCTGTTATTTGGTAAGAATAGGGGTAAACATCAGGCGGATCATTATTCAGCTTCCAAAAAGCATCTTCTATCCCGGCATCAGCAGCATACAGCTCGTACATTTCGTTTTCATATACCTGGCTAGTGTTTAGTCCCGTAATCATGAAAGAGAGTAAATGGGGCAGGAGAAGAGCTCCCAACATTAGTAGAATTAAGGTTACAGCAAACATATAACCCTCTTCACCTGCTGTTAATTTCTTTATTATTTTAACCATTTGCCTCTCGACACAACTGCTTAGCAAACTGCTAAACAATCCTAGGATCAGCCTCCAGTACCCAATACCCTGGGGACAATATCGTATACTCTAGTCGCGCTATTTTCTTGTTGCCCGCTCGTCGTAGCAGTTACCGTCAAGGTATATTTCCCGAGTTCGTTCTCTAAGCTTATTGAGCTAATATCATCAGCGATGTGAGTGGACCCAACTGGTACGTCATTAACGAAGATATCTCGCTGTAGTCTATGGTTTGCCAACGTATAGCGTACCTTGTGATCGTCGTATGTATCGGGACTGGTCCACGCCAAGACCAGAGGAAATCCTCCATCTAGGCCTAAATCGATGCATTTAGCCTGTAAAGTATCTTTCGAGATCCAGTATCCAGTATTTTGTACCTGGTTCATAGCGGTCATGTGGCTCACACCACTATCATTTACATTCATCAACTGGATAATAGTCATGGTAATCCCAGCAATTACTAGACCAGCAATCGTGATAGCTATCAGCGTCTCTATCGCGGTAAGGCCACGCTGGTTTTTGTTGACGTCTTTCGGCAACTTCATCTGTCTCCCTTATAACCTTCCAACGTTGTTACATATTCGTCATGATGGTTAACAGAGACCGTTATTTTCTGTATGCCGGTTTGAAGCTCACTAGTAAGGACCATGATTTCATAACCGAGAGGACATTCTATTTCGTTATAGTCTTCACTGGTGCTGTAACTCTGATTCTTTATGTACTCCATCTGGCTGCGGGCCAGGCTTTCAGCAGTTGTCATCTCGTCCGTTACCATAAGAGACCTGAGGGAGGTGGATAAACCCGAAAGGAAACCTACAGCTATTAAAGCTATAATTGCCAAGGATACCAATACTTCAATTAAAGAAAATCCTTTTTCAGCCCCCATTGTGTCTCCCATTTTACAGGCTAGCCATAATTAATATCTACTACGATATTATTATCCACCTACTCTTCATTCAACTAGCAGCTTATTTAAATGTTTTCTGTTACTCGGATCAATTATCGATAATAAGCTATTTGATGTTTCAGGACTATGTATTAGAAATCGGTGCCAAGTCGAGGCAAAATTGGTTAAGCGCTCACGTTATCCAGGGTAACCAGAATCTTACCATTCTGGATTTTCAGATCTCCTATCCCCGGTGTTGATTTTAGTGTCCGGGCAATGGTTACAGGGTCGCTACCCTGTAACATAATTACAGGTCCTTCCTCATTAGATCCGCCAGTCCAGTTGATTCTTAACCCCTCTGCCTGAATTAGCCTCTTCTCAAAGTCATTGAGCTGCTTAATACCACCTGGTGCTCGCACCAGTAGACGTGCCTTGCCGTCCTTTATACTCGAGCTTAACCGGGCGATGGCTTTTTTCTCTGCCTTAGCCAGGTTCGCCTCCCTCTTTTTTTCCTCTTCTACTTCCTGATATCTTTGCTTGGTAGCTTGCTCAATCAGTTTCTCTTCCCGTTTCAATTCTTTTACAGCCCGTTTTAGGGCTTTTCTACCTTCATTGTTGTCAGTAGTCACGATTGTCTCCTGTGCTTTCCACCAAATCCAAGGCTATTATCCTCCAGACTGATATGCCGTGCTTTTATGAATTCTCCTGCTAACGAAGACTGCGTAAGGATTTGATTTTGTTTCCCTTACTTGAGATTTTATGCAAGATCATGGAAGCATCCGGTAGCCGGTGTGCATCAGACCATCACCGGTCTACCGGATACTTCCACCGTCACACTTTTAAGGACAAGATTGGTCAGTGACTCTGCCATCTTGCTGGAACTCATATGAGCAGCCTGTCCGGGTTATTGCGGAGGTCATTGTTAACGGATCTACATAACCAGTCACGTCTAGGCCTGTCATGTAGTAAGCAACTGATCTAGTTTCAGTAGTTACAGGATCAGTGGTAGGATCGGTAATAACGTCCGCTGTCACGGTGTACATGTCATTAGTGCTTACTGGCCATGTTGCTCCATTAAGTTGACCATCGGCTGTTTTAGCCAGTAAAGCAGTGACAGCTGTCTCAACATTGTGCAATTCTGTAATCTGTGCCTCAGTCTTACCTTCTCCAATAAACATGCTCACCATGGGTACAGCCACGGCAGACAAGACTCCCACGATTGCCACTACTACCAGAACCTCAACAAGTGTGAATCCCCTCTGCTTTGAACTGGTACGTGTACTTAGCCTTTTTTTCATCGTTTCCCTCCTTTCATATATATTAGCTATACGGATGTGGCAGTCCGCTAAAGCCCGACGTTAATAGTAATTGTTGATAATTGTCATGAGTCTCACTTATCTTCTAACAGGCGTTCGGTAAACAAATCATCTGACTGATGCCATGTCTCCTCCGTGAGAAGATCAGCATCTTCCTGGGTTTCCGCGGCTTCTAATCGAACATTTATACTGTTACAGTACTTCTTCACCTCTGTTTGGTCATTACAGTAAGCCAGTAAGGACTTACCGCTAATCAAATCACCAACATACAATTCCACCAGAGCCTGATCCATCAGACACATTCCAACGTTGTTATAGGTACGGATAGCGTTTGGCAACTGATGAATTTTACCTTCACGAATGAGACTCCTTATCGCAGGATTGGCCATCATGATCTCGACTGCCGGAACACGTCCAGTCGCGTCTATCGTTGGCACCAGCGTCTGACACAGTATACCCACCATCAGGTTCGCCAACCGCGTCTGGGCAAGCGCACGCTCATTTATTGGGAACAGATCGATTATTCGCTCCACTGCCTGGGAAGCACTGGGTGCATGCCCTGTAGTCAGCACTAGGTGACCGGTCTCGGCTACCGTCAATGCAGCCGAAACCGTATCAACGTCCCTCATCTCACCTATGATCACCACATCCGGATCGTGCCTGAGAACATGTTTTAACGCCTGTACGAAAGAAAACGTGTCGTGACCTAGCTCACGCTGTATGACCACACACTGGTCATTGCTGAATACGTATTCGATCGGGTCTTCAATGGTTACTATGCGCAGGCTCTCGTTCTGGTTCAAATACTCTATCATTGCCGCTATGGTGGTGGACTTACCACTTCCAGTTGGACCGCTGATAACTAACATGCCCCTTGGTTTTCTGGCCAGGTCTTTGCACACCTCTGGTAGGTTTAACTCCTCTAGACTGGGTATCACAGTTGGTATCAGACGCAAGGAAAGGCTTAATGTACCACGTTCCAGCGCAGCATTGCACCGGACCCGTACCAAATCTTCCACCGTGAACCCGAAGTCCAGTTCCAGGTTTTCTCGAAACTCCTGTCTCTCTTTCTCTGACGCTATCTGTTCCAGAGCCTGGTACACGTCTTCTGCTACTAACGGCTGCGCGGTTTCAAGTGGCCTGATTACTCCATTGACCCGCAGATAAGGTGGGGTAGAAACGCAAAGATGCAGGTCGGAGGCTTTTCTTAGATTTGCTTCCCTTATTAACGAAATCACATCCATAATTTAATCCCTACGTTGGAATGTCAGCGTGAAATCCACACCTTGCTCACTGTTTTGACGTATACCGGTAACAACTATTTCGGAGAACCTGCTACTCATGTCAAGTGTCCTGGCATATTCGAATACCTGTTGCTCGGTCCTAGCCCCACCTGTTACAACGAGGATATCTCCGGAATGAGACATAGAGGTGAGCGTAACGCGATCCTGCAAGGAGTAGACAGCAAGTTCTATGTCATCTTTCAGTGTTTGTTGAAGGTTGACTATCATTTCGTAAGCATCGGCGACGATCTCTCTGGACCTAGAAGCCTCAGAGACTCTTTCCTCCAGTTCTGCTATCTGCTGTTCCTGAGATCTTTGAAGTGTTTCGCTCAGAACAGCTTCCACACTGGTGTCTGCTATCTGTGAGTTCAACAGGTTGATGTCAGATGTTTTGTCCCATACAAGAAATCCTCCATAGGCAATTAGAACCAGACCAAGAATTCCTGCAGCTGGAGCGATCGCCTTGCCCCAGGGAATTTGTCTTTGTCTGTAGATATCAGGCAGCGCGTTAAGATTTACCAGGGTAATATGGTCTGCACTGACTGAGCTCTTCTTCAACGACAGACCTATATTAGTCATATAACTTACGACCGGCATGTCATCCGGGTAGTATATCGGAGGGGCTGGTGGCAGGACCGGACAGCCGAGTTCTTTAGACCACGAGAGATAGATGTCTGGGTCCATATCTATCTCACCCGATAGAAAAACCGGTAGTGCTGAATGTGAGGGATTCCTAGCCTTATAGAAATCCAGTGTCCTACGCAACTCCTCTTTGACCAGAGACAGCCTGTCTCCCGCTGTCCTTCCTGTGGGGAAGCGGATAGTACGTAGTACCTCAGGTACTCCCTGTGTTAATACTGTAATGTCCACCTCGACATCTCTGACATCGACGGCGACATTTGTAACACTGCCTGTTGCTCTAGAAATTGCCATAGATGCCAGATCCATGAGCTGAGCTGTGATACCCGCCCTACGTAACATGTCCACCAAACCGTCTGCAAGTTTCTTGGGATAAGCGATGGAAAAAACCTTTGTCTCTTCTCTGGATGTATCGATAACTTGCCATGATAAGTAAAGATCACTTAGCGGAACAGGCAGCTCCCTTTGAGAATCCCTTTTGACTGCCTCTGCCAGCTCGGACTTCGACAATCTGGGAAATACTATTGTTCTATGTAATGAATGAAGCCCGGTGACTCCAACTACTACTTTCCCCCTCTTTACGTCATGTTTCGTGAAGAGTTCTAAGACCTTTTGAGCTACTGCAGCCGGGTCTTCCACTACACCATCTGATACAAGCCCCGGTTCCAGATCTATCTTGCCCCACTTGACAACCTTCAAACCTTTAGTCACCATCAGCCTGAGCTTGTTATCCTCAACATAGATTGTTGTCACCGGTCTGGTGACCATCGCAGATATGCTGGAGGCCAATCTGCGCGGCCACGTTCTCACGCGTGTCCACAAGGACGACCCCGGCCTTGAGATTTCTGGCATCATATTCAAATTGACAAACGAAGATAATTCCAGCCCGACCGATGCTTCTTTCAAGGCGAGACCTATGTTCGTTGCGTACCTGTCAGCTTCCATAGACTCTGGGTACTTGAAAAGAGGTGAAAATGGTATGACGCTGTATCCTTGGTCCCGGGACAGGGTGGTATAGAGGTCTGGTTCGGCGGCAACATCTCCCAACAGTATCACAGCCAATTCATTTCTCAGATTATTTTCCGCCGTGTAGAAAGAAATGATTCTATTGAGCGCTTCTTGAATTACGGGGACGTTATCACGCAAAGATCTATCCCGCGGTAGTATTATGCTTGTCACGATCTCCGGCACCCTATTAGAGAGGACAACTATGTCGACTTCAAAAGACCTAACATCAACCACCACAGCCGTTGCTTTTCCTGCTACCCTGGCCAGTGCAAGAGGTGCTAGTTCTAAGGAGATGGCGGTTATGCCTGCCTGATGTAGCGTATTCAACATACTGTCGATGGTATTGCGGGGATAAGCTATGGAAAAGACCCTAATCTCGTTCTCCGTACTCTCCACAGTCTGCCAGAAAAAGCAGAGTGTATCCAGAGGTACAGACAGATCTTTTCCAAGCTTTGCTTTGATATGATTACCAATCATACCCTCCGGCATCGGAGGTAGTGATATCACCCTGGCTACTGAATTAACACCGCTAAGACCGACGGATACCTTCGTATTGTTCAAGCGTAAGTCCCGGAAAAGCTCTGAGACCTTGGCTGCAACCGCTGCTGAATCCTTGACTACACCATCACTCACCTGCCCTTCTTCGAGGGACATCCTTGCCCACTTCTGAATCTCACCACCACTTGTAACCAGAACAAGGATGCTAGCATCGTTTAATAATAAAGAAGTAACTTCACCCTTCATGTCACTCGCCTCTATAGGAATAAATTGTGAGTTTGACACTGGCATTTGGCCATTGTAGCTGCCAAGTCAAATCTTGGGGGACTGTAAGCTGGACTGACTCCACAACACAAGTCGGTATCTCGGAGCTTAAGGCTGAAATTAAAGCGACGACATAAAAGAGGGGGCCCTCTACCTTCACGTCAAGTGGCAGAGCAATTAATGGGACCTCAAGTAGAGTCCGGTCTGCTAATCCCTGTGAAGCGATATCAATTACGTCGACCTCATAGCTCCCGGCCAGGGCATACAATTCCTCCGCGGAATCAATAGCATTAGTGGATCCTACAAGATTACCTCCTACCTTGGACTCGATTTCAGCAAGCTGGTTTTCAAGCTGTTCTAGCTGAGCAGCCATCTCTTCGGGCTGAAATAACGATAACTGCTGCTGAAGATCCAGTAGCTCGGTTTCCAATTCATTTTCCTGCTGGGTCTTGGCGTGATATACTAATCCGATGCTGATTGCAGCCACCAGGAAAACACACACTGCTGCTACAGTCCAAGCTTTTCTGCTTATCTTTAACTTATCCATTGACCTACGCTTCTATTAGTATTCCGGCTCCTCACGAACGACTGTTTTTTCTTTATGGCCTTTAGTATTCTTATCGTCTCTTATCTTTTTTTTCTAGGGGTGAAGCCGGTTTTGTCCGGTCATTATATTCAGTATCTTGCATATTAAAAAATCTGGCCATATATAGAATACATGGCTGATATTAGTGAAACCGCGATCATCCCAACCATCAATCCCAAAATCACGATGATAGCTGGCTGGATAAGCTGAATGCTGGCGTCTATCTTTTCTCTAGCCTCGGTTTCGAGGCTGTCAGCAATCGCTGCCAAATTGGAGTCGAGGTTCCCAGAGGCCTCACCTAGAGCCACCATCTGCACCATAACGGGTAGGAATATACTGTTTTTAGCCATCGGACCCGAAAGACCTTCACCTTTTAATACATCCTGATATACCTGCATAAGTGCCTGTTTCATAACACTATTATTGCTGGCATCAATTATCATGACCAGTATCTCCGAAAGTGGGATGCCTGCCCTGTGAATAATTGACATGCTCCTGCATGCCCTGACAAGCTCATTGAGATGGATGATTTTGCCGAAAAGTGGCATCTTTAAAGCCAGTCTGTCGAGACGCTGCTTGCCCTCCGGAGTCTTTCCATATATGAATAAAGCTACCAGGATAGCAGCCAGCCCTATGATGACAAAGACACCAAATCTGGCAAACCAATCGACGACCGATATTACGATTGAAGTAAGAACAGGCAATTCTCCACCGAGCTGGCCATACAGGTCAACAAATGTCGGGAAAACAAAGAGCGCAAGCACGGATAAAACGACGAGAGCTATAATAGTCACGATTATGGGATATCTGACGGCTGCTTTGGCTGATTTTACCGCATTGTGGTCCTTCTCCATGTAATCGGCTATTTGCCTCAGCGAATTCTCCAGCCCACCTACCTGCTCACCAACATGAACAGCCTGCACGTATATTTTGGGGAAGGCTTCTGGATGCTTTGACAAAGCTTCAGATAGAGGCATACCACGTCTGAGGTCAGCGACTACCTCCTCCAGAATATGTCTCATACGTTCGTTAGCTGCCTGTAACCTCAGCAAATCGATAGAAGTAACCATATCTGTGCCTGAGTCAAGCAACAGCGCTAGTTGCCTCGAGAATCGGATTATGATTTCGGGGGATACCTTGGTAAGGGTAGGAATAACCTCCTGTAACTTAGGGAAAAATCGTGATGCCGGTTTGATGGTCACAACCCTGTAGCCATGGCTAGCAAGTATTCTTTCCGCCATTTCTTCATTTTCGGCCACCTGGATACCCCTAGCAATTGTGTTATCATGCGCATAGGCTATGTATCTGAAGTCCATTGTTTTTACCCCACGTAAAACACGTTTCTCAGTACTTCAGACGGGGTTGTTATTCCCATCTGCACTTTGAGCATGGCATCACGCCACATGGGTACCATGCCAGAACTATCGGCAATTGCTCGGATTGGGTCAGAGCCGACCCCTGAGGTGAGAGCAGCCCTAATTTCTTTATTCATAACCATAATCTCGAAAACAGCTATGCGCCCCAGATATCCTGTATTGTTGCAGGCGTTGCAGCCTTTTCCATATAGGAACCCGGACTTATTCTCACCCATCTCCTTGTTATAAGCAGCTTCTGCCTCCGGAGGAGCCTCCGTCATATGGGCGCAATGAGGGCAGATGCGACGCAGCATCCTCTGTGAGACCACCCCTATAAGGGTTGTGGCTAATAGGTATCGCCCTATACCCAGGTCTAACATTCTAAAAATGGAACTAACGGCATCGTTCGCATGGACCGATGAGAGTACCAGCTGGCCTGTCAAGGCTGATTGGCATGCTATTTCTGCGGTATCCGAGTCGCGTATCTCACCCACCATTATTACATCCGGGTCATGCCTCATTATTGAGCGTAAGCCCCTGGCGAAGGTGAGACCAGCCTTGGGATTAACCTGTATCTGGTTAATACGCTTGAAGCGATATTCTACTGGATCTTCGATGGTGATTATATTTTTTTCGGTACTATCCATAGTGTTAATAGAAGCATACTGTGTCGTGGTCTTCCCTGAGCCAGTTGGACCACTGATCAATATCATCCCAAGCGGTGACTTTAACATTGTCTGATATTGTTGAAGGGTATCAGGTAGAAAGCCAAGTTGGTCTAGGCTACGTGCGGTCAAGGATTTGTCCAGTATACGTAGCGTACCCGTTTCTCCATATATTGTGGAGAGGGTCGCTACCCTCACATCCACATCCCGATTTCTTACCTTTGCTGTGAATTGTCCATCCTGGGGTTGATGGTCGGCTATATTCATGTTAGCCATTATCTTCATGCGGGATAGCAGCGATGCAAGGGCACTTCTCGGTAGCAATACGGCTTCTTGGAGTACACCGTCTATCCGATACCGAACCCTGACGCCATCGACTTCTGGTTCGAAGTGGACATCGGATGCTCGGACTTTTACTGCCTCGTTCAAAATCGTGTCCAGTGCCCGTACAGCTGGCGCAGATGAGATATCCTCTGCCAATTCGGTGTCCTGCAATACAGGGCCAACTGTCACACTGGAAAACTGACCTTCGATTCCCTGATAAGCTCGATATGAACGGTCTATTGCAGCTCTGATGTCGTCGGCATCTAGTCGTATCGTTTCTATTCTCATTTTAACCACAGCTGACAACTCCTGTAACGCCACGATATCGTTATCCCGGGCTATCCCCACCTGTAAGGCATTGTCAATGATGGCTAGAGGTATCACATTATGTTTTTTAGCTAGGGATTCAGGAACTATGCTTAAGGCATCAGACTGGATTCGATACGTATTAAGGTCGATAACACCAACTTCGCCTATTGCTGTAGTAGGGCTTATATCATGTAGGCCCGGGATTGTCTCGGTGCTGGTCTTATAGGCACGGTCTACTGCAGCCAGTATCTGGATAGCGTTAGCTTGGATGGGCTCGACCTTCATCTGGGTTAATCTTTCCAGTTCTCGTATAGCAGTGACATCATCTGGTTTGGCAAGGGCAACATGTAGATATTCACCATCGACTGCGAGTGGTAAAGCCACATATTTTCTTGCATCTGATTCGGGGACAAGGTTAACGGCCTCGGGTTGCACATGATAGGAATCTAGATCTGCTAGGATGATTCCCTCGCTATGATTTATGTTGTCAACCATATTAGAAACGGTCCTTTGTTGTTATTAATTGGAATACGCCGGATTCATCTTCATTCTTCGTAACATGCTAACCCTACCATCTTTTTCCAGTCTCTCGGGAACTGACTGGGGTACTATTATTTCTCTGTTCACGTTGGCCGCTATCTCTATTTACTTATAGACCTAGGCCGGTCGTCTCTTTATAAAAATAGCCACAACCTCTGACGCCAAAGATATTGCCAATGGCCAATTTCTTGCGCAGACGACGAATGTAGAGATGGAGAGTTGCCAACCCTATCACTTTCCCACCCCAGGCCTCATTTATGAGCTGAGAGTGACTAAGTAGCCTGCCTTTATTGAGTACTAAGCACGAAGCGAGGCGAAATTCAATCCGTGTGAGTCCACCAAGTCCATCTTCACTATTGTCCATCAAGTGCCCACCGTTATTCAGTCCGTTATTGTCTCTATACAGTTTGTCATTCTGTCTCCGGCGTAGTAACGAATTTACCCTGGCAACCAATTCAGTAAGACTCGGCGGCCGTGTCATATAGGCATCGGCTCCAAGTTCGAGTGTCTCTGCCGCGTACTCTTCAGTGCCGATGACCACAATCGGGACGTCGGAAACCTGTCGGATTCGCAAACAGGTGTCTTCTCTTTCAACCATTGATAGCTCCCTGTCCACAATGATCAGGTTCGGGTAAGACTCATACAATTTTTTGAACCCATCGAATGCATTAAACCCCCTGATGATTGTGTATCCTGCCGTTTCTAGAGCCTTTGCCTCTGCCACTGCTAACGCATCATCGCTTTCAATAATGAGAATTCGTTTCAGCATGATATTTCACTTCGGAATAAACTTGTACTGGCAAAGAGTTTATCATCAAGAAGTCCAAATTCAAGTATCCAGGTTACCTAAGAAAGTAACAAATGGTTCAGATTTGGTATATTTTTGGTGCCAAATTGGCGTAAAAAGAAGGGCAGACGCTTGCGTCTGCCCCTATTGAACTGAGTATTCTCAGTAAGATTACGGAGTCCTTACAAGTTTATATCCTACTCCACGCTCAGTACGGATAATCAGTGGGTTATCGGGATCGTCACCGAGCTTCTGGCGGAGACGATAGATATATTTCTTAGTAAAGTTGAGATCACCAACATACTCCGGCCCCCAGACCTTCTCCAGCAACCTACGGTGTGTCAAAACTCTACCCTCGTTTATTACCAACTCGGAAAGCAGACGAAACTCGGTAGGAGTAAGTCTTATCTGTTTGTCGGAAAGCATTACCTCATGTGTTGTAAGATTTACAGTTATCCTGCCGGCTGAATAGACATCACGCTCTAGAGCAAAGCCAGTTCCGAGAGTGCGACGGAACAATGCCTTTATCTTGGCTAAAAGCTCGAGTGGATTGAATGGCTTGGTGACATATTCATCGGCTCCGGTCTCTAGACCCCTTGCCCTGTCCATATCAGTCTCCCCTTCAGAGAGGACGATTAAGGGAACATCAGAAAACTCACGAATCCTAGTGATCAAATCCAGAATTTCGATATTAGGTAACGAGGAATCTACCATGACCAAATCCGGAGTTTCAATTTCTAGCATCCCCATGCCCTTCTCCACATCACCAGTGGAAATAATAGTGCTCTGTGGATACCTTACGTAAAGACACAGAGAAAGGTCTCTAACGACTTGCTGGTTATCCTCAATTACCAAGAATTTCATCACACCAACCCTGTTATTCTTAAGTCCTCTTTTTCAGAAAACTACAGTTCGTCTAGATAAATGGAACCGACCTAAAGGGTCGGTTCCACTATTGGCTCCATACTACCTAAGTGGCCAAATACAGGTAGTGCTTCAAAGCCCCCAAAGCAAAACTGCAAGACTTATGTGTACAGAATAATACAATGCAAGAACACTTTTGTCAACCTCACGTAAGTTGACTTTTCCTACATTGCATATTATTTCCGTTCTCTATTGATTACCTTTAACGATGACAGTATATTTGGGACTACTTAGAATAATAACTGTTCCCTTCTCGCCACTCGGTGGATCGTATGTATTAAATAGATATGTATCTTGGTATCCCTCTCATATCCCATTTTATTTTGTGTTATGAGGGAATTAAATTGGCTATACGTATATCCACGGTTGGCGGACCCTGAGTTACATGAAATTCGATAGTATGGTTCTTTAAAAGCAATCGATTAGTGGATAGGATTCCGTTTGAGTATGGTGGATCAGATGCGTGTCCTTTTATTAGCTATGCCAGATGTGATTTCAGGTTTTGACCTTATCGTGCGGTTACCAAATTTAGGAATGGTCTCAATTGCCGGGAACGTTGATGAGAGTCTATGCTAAGTGAGGGCATGTGACCTGGTAGCTGTAAAGGCAGATGTAAAGGCTTACGTAGAGCATTTAATTAACGATTATAGACCTCACTTAGTTGACCTCAGCTGTATGACTTTCCAGCATTCTTCATCTTTGGCCATTGCAGAGCTCGCAAAATCTATTGACTTTCTATGGGATTTCCTACTGTAACTCGCAATGAGACATCCTCACCTTTATCTGAGATGGGTGGGGGCCAGGATGTCGGCAACTTGTCGGCAAAGACCACCGAATCAGGCTTAGCCAGCGGTCAGATTCGAACTGACGACCGGCGGTTTACGAAACCGCTGCTCTACCTCTGAGCTACGCTGGCATAGTCACTCTCTGCAGTACATCACTGATTATATCAGACGTTTATAATTATATCTATCACGGACAGCGCAGTTCGGTTGACGCTAAAATAGGCTTGTGATAGTATTGAAAAGCGCTCTGGTTATCAGATAACTGTGGGAGTCTTTGCGGATTCCTTTCTGGTCTTTTCATCAGGTGTCTTTTCTTAGTTTTTGTCAGTTGTTTTCGGAGAAGGAGTGATGCAGGTAGAGGAAGAACTAGCCCGGCTTTCACCCGGTAAGGAAACGCTGCTGACAATTGGTGTCTTTGATGGGGTCCACCTTGGTCACAAGGGTTTGCTCTCACGGTTAACAGAGATGGCTAAGCGCGAGGGGCTGCTTAGCGGGGTGGTGACCTTTCATCCACATCCCCGTGAGGTGCTATCTGCCAGTTCTAAATTTGTGTACCTGACCACCATAGCTGAGAAGGTCGGCTTGCTCCGGGCGGAGGGTGTCGAGGCTGTTATTACTCTGTCCTTCACTCCAGAGCTGGGGCAGTTGTCTGCCCGTTCCTTCGTTACCCTGTTGCAGAAGCACCTTCGAATGCGTGGTATGGTAGTCGGGCCTGACTTTGCCTTGGGAAAGGATAGGGAAGGCGATGTAGACATCCTAGGTTCCCTCGGGCGGGAACTAGGCTTCAGTGTGACCGTGATTCCGGAAGTAACGACCAATGGTGACGTCATAAGCAGCACTATCATCAGGAATGCTCTGACAGACGGAAATATAAAGCAGGTTACCAAGCTACTGGACCGTTTTTATAGTATAAAGGGTAGGGTCACTACCGGTGCAGGGCGAGGTGCCGGATTGGGGTTCCCGACGGCAAATCTGGCCGTAGACCTGAAGAAAGCCCTTCCTCCTGAGGGCGTATATGTTACCTGGGCCTATCTGGATAGTCAACCGTACCAGTCCATGACCAATATCGGGAGGCGTCTTACCTTTGGTGAGAAGGAACTAACCATTGAGGTCCTACTAATGGACTATCAAGACAACCTGTACGACCGTGAGCTGAGAGTCGACATTGTGGAGCGGTTACGCGATGAGAAGCGTTTTGACACCGTGGACGAGCTCAAGGAGCAGATAGCCGCAGACGTTGAACAGGGCAGGGCTATTTTGAGCTCGCATGATAGGGAGTGATTGTGGACGCCGTACGAAAAGCCAGTGATGCAGATATAAAGCGCCTCCTCGGGTGTGGGGTGGCTGAGGTCATCATAGAAGAGGAGATGGTCGAGCTCCTCCGCTCGGGTAAGGAACTTTGGTGCGAGTGAGGTTCAAGGTGGAATCGATAGATAAACAGGTTTCTATCTATATGCATGGCTCTGAGTTTGGCGACCCGCAAATTAAAGAAATGATGACTCAAGAGTTGCGACAGAGACTAATTGAAGCCCAGGCAGAAGGTCGTCCACTCCGGGTATATTGTGGCTTTGATGTTACTGCCCCCGATATCCATCTGGGACATGTAATCCCAATGCGTAAATTGCGTCAGTTTCAGGAGTTCGGACACGATGTCACCTTTCTTATAGGGACTTTTACCACGTTGATTGGTGACCCTAGTGACCGCGATGAGGCGCGCTCCATAGCACTGAAGGAAGATATCGAAAAGAATGCCCAAACCTATGCCGAGCAAGCATTCAGAATATTGGACCGCAAAAAAACTAAAATCCGCTACAACTATGAATGGTTAAGCAAGTTGACTTTCACTGATGTCATCAGTATGGCTTCACATTTTACCGTCCAACAGTTTCTGGTTCGCGACCGACTTCGCAATCGATACGAAAAGAACGACCCTATCTGGTTACGGGAGTTACTTTATCCACTTGCTCAAGGTTATGATGCTGTTACTCTACAGGCCGACGTTCAAATCGGGGCTACAGAGCAACTCTTCAACCTGATGGCCGCACGCAGACTTCAGGAAGTCTTTGGACAAAAACCTCAGGTATGTATCACTTTCCCGGTACTGGTGGGAACTGACGGCGCTCAGCGAATGTCCAAAACTACGGGGAACTACATCGGCATTACCGAACCACCCGACGAGATATACGGCAAGACTATGTCTATCAACGATGACCTCATCCTGCCATATTTCGAACTGTTGACCGATGTCCCCGACGAGGAACTGGCGGAGTTCTGTAAAGAGCTTGAGGATGATGCCGTCAATCCGATGGACCTCAAGAAGCGGCTGGCGCGTGAGCTGGTCACGCAGTTCTATGACAGGAAAGCAGCGGACGAGGCCGAGGGCAATTTTGAAAGGGTGGTGCAGAAGAGAGAATTACCAGAAAGTATCCCGACAATTAGAGTACCTGAGTCGAATCCCGACATCAGAAGGTTGCTTGTCAATAACGGTCTTGTTCCTACTATGAGTCAAGCTACTCGCCTGTATAAGCAAGGTGCTATAAAGGTTGATGGTGTCAGGATAGCTAATTATAACCCGCCTATTAAAGACGGCAGCATTGTCCAGTATGGTAAACTCGATTATTGTAAACTCATAGTGCCCCCCACTCTACCTGGTACTGATTGAATTAAGTTATAATTTAATTAATAAATCCATAAAGAAGGAGAACCAATGGAAAACTTGCGTATTCCCGGACCGACCCCCTGCCCCGATGAAGTGCTTCAGGCAATGACGAAGCAGATGATAAACCATCGGGGTCCCGAGTTCAGGGATATCCTGAACCGGGTTACTGAAAACCTCAAGGTATTCTTCCAGACCAAGAATGACTTATTCCTGCTGACCGGTTCGGGTACGGGCGGTATGGAGGCAGCCGTTGTCAATACCCTATCACCTGGTGACAGTGTGCTCTCAGTATCTATCGGTGTCTTTGGTGACCGCTTTGCCTCAATTGCCGAGGAGTTTGGTGCCAATGTTACCCGTCTTAAATTCGAATGGGGGAAGGCCGCCGATACCGATGAGGTACGCCGGGCGTTACAGGCAGACCCGAAGATTAAGGCGGTGCTGGTCACTCACAACGAGACCTCCACTGGCGTCACTAATGATTTGGAAGCATTGAGCAAGGTAGTTAAAGAGGCTGGTAAACTGCTGCTGGTCGACGCCATCAGTAGCCTTGGCTCGATTAATCTACCGGTGGATGAGTGGGGCTGTGATGTTGCTGTCAGTGGTTCTCAGAAAGGCTGGATGACCCCGCCGGGTCTGGCCATGGTCAGCGTCAGTCAGGAAGCATGGCAGGCACACGCCAACGCCAAGATGCCACGTTTTTACTGGGACTTCACCCGGGCAAAGAGCTACCTGGAGCGGGGGCAGACACCGTGGACACCGGTTATTTCTACCGTGTTCGCCATGGATAGGGCGTTACAGATAATGCTGAAGGAGGGTCTGCCCAACATCATTGCCCGTCATGCCAAGTTGGGAGAAATGACCCGTCAGGGTGTCAAGTCGTTGGGGCTATCTCTATTTGCTGATGAGAAGTATGCCTCCAATACGGTAACTGCCGTGAATGCACCTGATGGGACGAATGCTAACGACCTGCGTAAGATTCTATTGAGCGAGCACGAGATAGTACTCGGTGGCGGGCAGCAGAGCCTGGATGGTAAGATATTCCGCATCGGGCACCTTGGCATGGCTTACGAGGTAGATATTAGTGAGGTAATGGCGGCCTTGAAGGTAGCCCTGCCAAAGATTGGGTTTAATAAGGCCGGCTAGAGGCTGTCTGAGGCATCAAGAAGGACCGGGGGAAATAGTAATGAAGGTTTTAATCGCCGACCCTGTTGCTGATGAGGGCATAGAGCTCCTGCGTTCGGTTGCTGAGGTGGATGTTAACACTGGTCTGGCGCCAGAGGAACTGATAAACGTCATCGGTGACTATGAGGGCCTGGTGGTGCGCAGTCAGACCCAGGTTACGGCTGAGGTAATCGCTGCCGGTGTCAAGCTTCAGGTTATCGGTCGGGCTGGTACTGGGATTGACAACGTCGATGTAGATGAGGCGACCCGCCGGGGGATTGTGGTTGTCAATGCCCCTACCGGCAACACCGTTTCTGCTGCTGAGCATACCATCGCCCTGATGTTGTCTCTGGCACGACATATTCCTCAAGCCAACGCAGCCCTCAAGGGTGGGGCCTGGCAGCGTAGCAAGTTTATGGGTACGGAACTCAGGGACAAGACACTGGGGATTATCGGGCTGGGTAATGTCGGTTCTGAAGTAGCCCGGCGTGCCCGCGGGTTTGAGATGAGGATTATTGGTCAGGACCCCTTCGTTTCTGAAGAAATGGCGGCCAGTATGCAGGTAGAGCTGGTTACCATGGAGCGGCTGCTCAAGGAATCGGACTTCATCACCCTTCACCTGCCGCTGACGCCGCAGACCAGGGGTCTGATTGGTCCGAAAGAACTGGCAATGGTCAAGCCAACGGTACGCATTATCAACTGTGCCCGGGGCGGACTGATTGATGAGGAGCTGCTTGTTAAAGCAATTGAGGAGAAAAAGATAGCCGGGGCTGCCGTCGATGTATTTCCCAAGGAACCGGCTACGGAAAGCGTCCTCTTTGGTAGTGACGAGGTTATTGTTACCCCTCACCTGGGGGCCTCCACTGCCGAAGCCCAGACAATGGCAGCCAAGGATGTTGCCGGGCAGATAATTGCTGTGTTTAAGGGGCAAACACCCAGGTATGCGGTGAATGCTCCCTTCGTCTCGGCGGAAGCCATGTCTGTTTTAGGACCATACATGGCGGCGGCGGCCGCCGGTGGCAGACTGGCACGTCAGTTGGTGGAGGGGCAGGTCAACTCTATACAGCTAGGGTATGAGGGTGAGATTACGGCTTATGACCCCAATGCCTTGAAAGCCTCGGTGCTGGGGGGTCTACTCGAGGGCGTTACTGAAGAGCGGGTCAATATCGTCAATGCCAGTCTGCTGGCTGCTCGCCGTGGTATATCAGTTGTGGAGCAGAAGAAGGAAAAATGTGAGAATTACGCCAGCATGATTACCTTGGAAGCCACTACCAGTGCCGGCACTACCACTGTCGCCGTGACGGTGATAAGAGATGAGCCTCACATTATCCGGGTTGATAACTACTGGATAGATATCGTACCCAGTGATAGTTACTTCCTTTTCAGCGACCACACTGACCGCCCCGGCCTCATCGGCTCGGTGGGCAAAATAACTGGCGATGCCGATATCAATATCAGTTATATGTACCTCTCCCGACTCAAACCGCGGGGGCAGGCATTAATGATACTCGCCCTGGACGAGCCGCTGCCTGAAGAACAGAGACAGCAGATGCTGGCTTTACCTGATATCAATACCGTTAGGCTGGTACGGTTGTGACGGTTGACAACCGCTAAATCATCGGACTAAGCTAATAAACACCCTCCCAGTAAGGAGGGTGTTGCCGTTTGATTGCAATGACAGGGGGTGAAGTTATGGCTTATGAGGACTTGCTGTTAGAGAAGAGAGAGGATGGGGTTGCCATCCTTACACTGAATGTACCGGAGAAACTCAACGCTATTACCAGTACGATGTCGGAGAACCTCCCTCTAGCTACTGATGAACTGGCCAAGGATGATAACGTGAGGGTCGTTATTGTCACAGGCGCTGGGCGAGGCTTCTGCTCCGGTGCCGATGTTTCCATGATGGCGGGTGGACTGGGTGGTGCTGATGCTGGGATACCGTCCCGTCACCAGCGACTTCGGGTGACGGGAGAGCCGCATTACGATGTTTTTCCGAAACTAGAGAAGCCCGTGATTGCTGCCATCAACGGCCCCTGTGTCGGTGGGGGCCTCTCTCTGGCGGTGAGCTGTGATATTAGAATCGCTTCGGAGAGTGCCCGCTTTGGCGTGGCCCAGGTGGCCCGTGCCTTGGTGCCTGATTACGGTCTGACCTATTACCTGCCTGTTGTTGTGGGAATGTCCAAAGCCCTGGAGTTGATGTATACCGCTGAACTTATTAGTGCCGCTGAGGCAGAGCGGATTGGTCTTGTCAGCAAGGTAGTTCCCCATGGTGAACTGATGAGCGCTGTTGATGAGCTGGTTCAAAAAATACTTGCGCAACCGCCTGTCTCTGTTCTATTTTCCAAGCGAATGGTATGGCGTAGCCGGTTCGATGACCTGGCCCGTCAGGCAGATATGGAGAGCTGGGGTACGCGTATATGTTCCCAGACCGAGGACTTTCGCGCAAGTGTAGAGGCCTTTATGAACAGACAGCCGCCTCCCAAGTACAAAGGTTATTAGCCGGTTAGCGCGAGAGGGCAGAAAACAAGGCCAACGGGTGTCTTCGGGTAGAAGTAGGTAGATTTGTGAGGCATTGTCTCCCCGGCATCGGCGACAACCTTGACCAGTTGTGGTTTCACCGGTCTCAAGAAGAAGGCGAGCTGGTACTCCTGGTCAAGCACATGCTTTACGGCATCTTGCCGGTCGTGATTGTAATGTACCTTCGTCTCGTTATCGACGGCCTCAATCTCAAGTAGCTTCTCCAGTATTACGTGGTCAACAATACTGACGTCTAGTCGCTGGAAGAGCTCGGTATGGAATGACGGCATCATAGTGCTGATATCGGCGTCGTCGTGCATGTGGAGCACCAGGATATTATCCTTCTCCGGCCCGAAACAGGCCAGCCAGACCTCGTCTGTCTTTACCAGGAGTTCATCAACACGTTGCCAGACACCGGGTATGGTCAGGGGTAACCGCTCTATCTCGAAAAATGCTCCTAGCTTGGTCACAAGTCCGTCTAGTAGTGGTCTTGAGATGCCGCGTACCAGGCGGTGAGGGGCCAGGATGGCAAGGCCAGGGTCAGCCAGGTCTACCAGCGACATCATGACGAAATCGTAGGGCTCATTACTGGACTGCCCTGAGGAAGAAGAATAAGAGTGTCGCTCGCGACGGTAGGTGAGGGCACTGGTATAACGATGGTGTCCGTCGGCGATGTAGAGTGGCTGGTTGGACAGGCTGTTGGCTAGCCGGTGGATGACATCCTCATCCGTTATTGCCCAGACATTATGCCTCTCGTTATCGGGGCCGCTAACACGCATTATTGGCTGTTTTGTTGTTTCCCGTTCCAGTACTGGGGCTATTTGCTGCTCAGAGTCTTCGAACATTGCCAGTATCGGGCTGGTATTGGTCTGGAGTGCCCAGAGCAGGTCGAGACGGTCGCGTCGGGGCCCAGGAAGTGTACCCTCGTGGGGGCGGACAACATTTGACTCCCACTCTTCCAGTCGGACACGGGCAACGATACCCCGACGCCGGTTTCTTCTCTCCTGGAACTGGAAATAGTGGTCGTGCAAGTAGATGGCTGGTTTTTCATTCACCTGAAGGATGCCCTGACCCAGCCACTGCTCGAGGAGACTCGCCGCACGGGTGTACTTGTTGTCACCGACGGTATCCTGAGGCAGTTCTCGGCCAAACTCCAGCCTGACGAAGTTATGTTCACTGCGGGCATAGAGTTCCTGTTGGAGTTGTGGGGAGATGATATCGTATGGGGGACAGATGACTTTTGAGAGGTCGCTTACCAGTGACTGGTTGTAGTGCCCGCCCCGGAAGGGGTGAATTTCAGCCACGCTTTCTTACCAATCCCCCAGTCGTTCGTACCAGCTTAGTTTACTGTATGCCTTAATAAGGGTGCAAGTCTCGTGTTGAGATTGCTTCGTCACTGGCGCTCCTCGCAATGACATGGTCGAGTGTGACTATTCCTCCACCTGTCATTGCAAGCGGAGCGAAGCAATCTTAAAGAAGACGGGCGGGTGGATTTTAGACGGGCCTTCGGTTAGTATAGTAGCCACCATGACACGTCAATATTCAGTCCTGGCACTGGGAGTGATATCGGTCTCGTTTGCCGCCGTTTTCATCCGACTGGCAGATGTAGATACTGGTACTCCGCCGCTGGTGATAGCTGCCTACCGCCTCTGTTTGGCCTCTCTTATCCTGGCCCCGGCAGCCCTGTTGCGCTCGAGGCAGGAAATACGCCGCCTGGCACGGAGGGACATTATCCTGGCGGTGGCATCGGGTGCTTTCCTGGCATTCCACTTTGCCCTGTGGATTTCTTCCCTGAGCTATACCTCGGTGGCCACATCGGTGGTGCTGGTGACCATCACCCCCATATTCGTGGCTGTTGCCTCCTTTCTGCTCTTTCGGGAGAGGCTGACCTGGCAGGTTATGGCGGGCATTAGCGTTTGCCTGGCTGGCGCTGTCCTCATCGGCTACGGGAACTGGCAAATCAGCTCCGAGTCACTTTTTGGAGGGTTACTGGCCCTGCTGGGTGCCCTGGCGGTGGCCGGATACCTGCTTATCGGGAGAAGACTGCGGCAGGAGATGAGCCTGCTTAGCTATTCGTTCCTGGTCTACAGTTCGGCGGCGGTGATGCTACTGGTGGCGGCGCTCGTCAGGGGATATCCTCTCTTTGACTATTCAGGGGAGACCTACCTGTGGATGGTCATGCTGGCACTGGTGCCGCAGTTGCTGGGGCATATGTCGCTCGTCTGGGCGCTACGCTTTGTCTCGGCGACGCTGGTGACCATCGCCGTCCTCGGTGAGCCGGTGGGGGCAACAATACTGGCGTTTTTAATACTGGACGAGGCACCGACCTGGAGCGAAATAGTTGGCGGCATGCTTATTCTGGCAGGGATATTTATGGCTTTTCGCAGGGGTGGGACTACAGTGATAGAACGCTAGCTACCTCACTGCCCCGGTGTGGGAATGATGCCGAGTTGCTGCATCAGCCCCAGCATGTCGGCCTCCCACCACGTTTCTGCTGCCTTACCCCCTATGATACGGTAGATGGCAATCCCCGTCCCCTGCTTACCAGTCGGGGGGACACCCTGCCACTCACCCGTGTGCGTACCCGTCGTTCTGTAACGTCCCACCACCTTGTCCCCCTCAGCGATGACGTCCTCAACTGTGTATTGTAAGTCGGGAAAGGCGGTGAAGCCTGTGGTAAGGAATTGTTTCAGTCCTTCAGGGGCACGTATGTCCCCCATACTAGCTGCATGACCAACGAAGTCGGCTGCAAATAGCTCACCGAAGGCGGTCCAGTTCCTTGTGTTGAACACCTCGATAATACGTCGGTATAAGGCCTTGTTTTCCTCTGACATTTCTCTTTCCTCCTTTATCTATTGAGTAAAAAAAGGCACCAGCTATCGCCATTCGTTCTAGCGATTCTGGTGCCCTTAAGTCTGCCACCGCCCACCTCCCGACTTAATCATCTTCTAGAGGTCGGGTATGGTTGGGTATTAGTGGGTAGGTATTAGTGTTGTACTGGGGAGTTGATTGTAGTCTTTTAAGGGGTTGTTGTCAATTCCTGTGATGTATGAATACAGGATGATTTTACAGTCAGATAAAGATGGACCTGCCTACGCCCAGCCCCCGCCTTTTGAAGGCTCCAGACCACGGTGCACCCCGCGCAGGTAGTCTATCTGCCCCGCATGCAGGGCAACCTCGGTGATGAGGTGGGCCAAAATCTTGCCGGTTGTCTGTTCGGGGTAGTCGGGGCGGGGCACCTCAGGCAGCATTTCCGGAGTGAGAGACTCCAGAAAGGACAGGGTATTCTCATGGACTGCGCTGGCATATCCCCGGAGGTCTTCCAGTTTCGGTACCGGCCAGGCCTTCAGCTGTTCTTCAGTATAGCCGAAGCCCATCTCTCTGGCCGGGATGCCCAATTTCTCCCTCCAGCCCTGGTCTGTGTAGACCCAGGTGGTGTTCCGGATGACAGAGTTAATCCAGACGTCCTCCACCCGGGCAACATGCCACAGAATAAAGGCAATGCTGTTACAGTACGGTGCCGGTGACCAGGCAATCTCTTCTTGGGTCAGACCGTCAGTTGCCTCGTTCAGATACCTACAGCTCTCATTAAGGGACCTTATAAGGACTTCTTTTACTTCCATTCTAGCGCTCCTTTAGGGTCTAGAGAATTGTGTATATTTTATAGGTGACGCCGGCAGGTGTTATTCCGCCAACACCTATTGCCAGGATTCGGTTCAACCAATCATATTTCTCTGAGGCGGTCTCGAATACGGGAGTGATGCGAAAATAGTACTCCGAGGGGTCAACAGCTTCGCCTCTGCTCATACGCTCTCTGACCTCGGGTGTTGCGTAATTTATGCCCCGGTAATAGGTATAGATGATGTGGTCGTCGTCGGTGCGCGCTGCAGCCCGGACGTCCAGTATCCCTGAGCCATCATGTCGGGCGGTGTACCAGTCTCCTCCGCCGGGCAGTACCACGCCCTTTAGTTTTGGACCCTCGAATGTGCCACCGGTTATATAGATAATAGCACGGTTTCCTTGTGGTGTTGCCCCAACGTTTATCGTTCCACCCCAGTCAACATCTACCACGATGTCGGCCAGGAACTCGGTTTTTAGCTCCAGCATTTCACCCTCCCTGTCTGGTTATTGGCTACACCCTACAATATAGAGGAGTGTGTCACCCGTCTGGATTTCTCCGCCGGTGCCTGTCATGCCTTGCCCGCCGTTGCCACCTTGCCAATGCCTGCTGTCTGGCCTGCTCGTCAGCTTCTGAGGGTGTTTCGGGGGATGGCTCTTCCTCGACATCCTCGTCTTCAACAAAGGTGATACCTAAAGCCTTCCGGAGCAAGGCATAGATGAGTAAAAAGAGCCCAATCAGGAATGGGAAGATGGCCGGATAGATTAGCCTGCCCATGTCAGGGATAAAGGACAGCCCGATGAATATACCGGCGATGATAAAGCAGATAACAGGTCCTCTGAAAGGGTGTTTTAAAAACCAGCGGTTAAGTCCACCGGTCACGGGTATCATGTGCCTCTCCAGCCGGGGGTCCATGCCTTGCCAGGCCACTACTCAGCCCTCCTTCTTGGGTTACTGAAAGTCGATAGTGAATTTACCGTTCTTATAAAGTAGCTCATCATCCACCCGGATTTCACCGCCGTCACGCAGGTCGCAGATAAGGTCCCAGTGGATGGCCGACTGGTTCTGGCTGCCGGTTTCGGGATAACCGGCGCCGAGCGCCATATGGAAGCTACCGTTGATTTTCTCGTCGAACAGTATCTGGCGGGTGAAGCGGGTGATGCCCTCGTTGGTGCCGATGGCAAACTCGCCAACACGCCGGGAACCTTCATCGGTATCGAGCGTTTTCAAAAGAAATTCCTCGTTCTTGTCGGCGGTGGCTTTGACAACACGCCCGCCCTCGAACCAGAGCCGGGCACCGGTTACCTCCCGACCGCTATAGATTGCCGGGTAGGAGAAGCAGACGTGCCCCTCGACGCTGTCCTCCACCGGCCCGGTGAAGACCTCACCATCGGGCATATTTTTAGTGCCGTCGCAATTTTCAAAGATGCGGCCAGCGATGCTGAGGCGGAGGTCGGTCTCCGGGCCAATGACGTGTATCCGGTCTTTACCCTTGAGCCATTCGACTATTCTCTGCTGCCAATTAGAGAACCGCCGCCAATACCCTATTGGGTCATTCATGTCGGGCAGACAGGCTCCGTAGACAAAGTCCTCATATTCGCTCAGACTCATCTCGGCGTCCTGGGCACAGGCATTGGTGGGGAACATGGTCACTACCCAGCGTAGCTCACCGGCCGCCGAGCGCCGCAGGAGGGTCTGCATCAGTTCGGTCCGTGCCTGGCTGCGCAGTACCATCTTGGTTGGTTCAACACTGGAGAGTGCCTTCGTATTCTCTTCGGCACCGATAGCGATGCGGACGTCATAGGTCTCCATAATCAGTTTCAGGGGTTCGGGTACATGCTGCAACTGCTCATCTGAGGCGTAACGAAAGAGTATTTCGTCTATCCCGGCAAGTCGTGGTATTACCAGGGGGTGACCTCCAGCCTGGAGCGCCCTGCTGTAGACCTCCTTGACCAGTGCCCCGGCGTTGGAGTCACCGTCTATCAGCACTTTGTCACCGGGCTTGACTGCCACGGAGTAGTTGACCAGCAGGTCGGCCAGTATTTCAATTCTCTGGTCTGACATTGTTTGCTCCTCCTTTGAGCTGTTTTCGGAAAAAGACCTCCCCCACACCCCCGGCATTGATTCCTGAGATGATACCGCACTCCTCAAAACCCATATGTCGGTGCCATGCCTGTGGCTCTTGTTCATTTGCCTGTGATGAGCTATACAGCACACTATGCCCCCGGCTTCGCAAGAACTCTTCGATGAAATGGAGTAGTGCCTTGCCAGCACCCTGGCGGTGATGTTCTGGCAGGACGCGGATGAGGGCGATATAGGGAACCAAAGACCAGAGGTATTCGAGTCGTAAATAGCCCACCGGAACGTTTTTTCTGCAGGCAACAAATATCTCCTGCCACGCGATTTTGCGTTTCACCACTTCAGTTGGAATAAAGCCGTCCTGCTGCACGAAGTCCAAATCGGAGGACGTCGCCAAGCGTATCTCAATGTTTGCCATTGAATACTCCTGTTTCATTGTGTGATAAGTGAAGCACCTCTACTGGTGACGATGAGCAGATTGTAACACCTGCTGTACGTTGTATCAACGTGAGAACGGCTGCAATCTTTATCAAACATTAACGAAACCTTTATGAAATATTTAGATTTTTTACGCTTGTCTTTATGTTTGAGTGTTAGATTGAGAGTACGTTTAGTTAGGGGGGTAAGGGAGGCAACTCATGGAGAGTTTCGTTATAAAGGGAAAAGCCAAAACGGTTTTTAGACTGGTTGAGATGCTGGCCAAGGCAGAGAAGGCCGAGCGAAAGGGAAAGAAGAAGTAGTTCCAGTACAAATACATCGGATTGCAGCAACGAAAAGCGGACCGGATTTCCGGCCCGCTTTGTGTTTTGCTTCCGGTGGAAATTGCCACAAGCGGGTTCATTCAAATACTTTGCGGATGTGGGAATGCAGGGTATCACCAATTTTCTCGATAGATTCCCGGCGGAAGCGGTTTATTGCTGTAATTTCCTCTTCGAACTCGGCCATGGAACAGAGCCGCTCCGGGTGGAAATAGATATCGTCTACTGCTCTGACGGCCGCCGGTACCTGCAGTCCGGTGGGCGAAGCTACCCAGTCTTCCAGTCCTCCTCTCAACAGGGAGTCCAGGATACCCAGGGTGTGTTCCAGTTTGATGTCTAGATAGCTGTTCCCCTGGCTGATGCTGCCGGTGTTGAGTATGTAGTACTGCATATTGGGTAGACCACGCAGTATTTCATAAAAGCGGTTGGCATGCTCGGCCCGGCTGCCGGCGACGAATGGGTCGTAGAAGAACTCAGTGCGTATCCTGCCGGCTCTTGTTGGGTCGCCAGCCGATGATTCCATTGCTTGTCCCAGTACCATAAAGGCGGCCGCCTGCTGTACGGTTAGCTTGGCCAGTGCTGGCATGGAAGGCTGCCGAGTAATGAGGATAAGGTTATCCACTCTCTCGACGTCTATAAACGGGCTGGCGTGCATAAAGTCTCTTCTCTGGATTACAGCCCGGCCGTTAGAGGTGGTGGCCACGTCGTAAAAGTCGAAGTCACCGTCGTCCCCCACAGAGATGTTCTCACCGAATGTCGTCGGCCGGAGCAGTCCATAGTATATCTCCTCCTGCTCTCCAGGGTTGACGTTCTCTGTCTTGACATATAGGCCGCCAAGCTCAAAACCGTGGAAAGAACCGTCCGGCATCAAAGTGCCACCGTCGTCCTGCACCAGCCAGGACTGCTCCCTCCCTTTCCTTGCTAGGGCTCGGCCGGTGGTGGTGGTCTTTCCGTTGGCACTGAGAGCAGCCAGCAGAGAACGCGTGGTCCGATAATCACCGTGAGATGACTGTAGGAAGTCCTCACGACAACCGGCGTGCAAGAAAATGCCGCCACGTCTCGTCTTGACAACCCAGTCTTCGGAGGCGAACACCCCTTTCTTGTACTCACCGATATAGTTGCTATTGCGGACAATCTTGATGACCCGACCATCTTCGAGCATAGCCAATCTGATGGTGATGTCTTTCTCCGGGAGCGGTTTGGACTTGTTTCTCTCAAAGGCTTCATCATAGAACATAACGATTTCGTAGGCCGGCTGTTTGACCTCTCCCCTTGTTGCGACAAACAGGTTCTTCCCTCCGAAGGCGACGTGGGCAAACTCCTCGGGCACTGTCAACCTGACCACGGTATTGCTATCTCTATTGCCAACTATCCTGTCTATCGAGATTAGCTTTTTCTGACTGAGTACTTCTTCGGCCTGTGTCAGTAGCTCTCGCTCGGCCCTGCCGAAGGGATGGTCAACGCTGTTGTGCGTAAACATGGCTGCTCGTGAGGTGGGTTCGCTCTCTGCTACGAGATTGCCATACTTAGTGCGGCGGACGCTAGGCTCGCTCTCAGCCAGCCGCTCAAGCTCATCATCACTGGGATTGTGCCTCAGCCTGTTTTCTGCCAAGGCTTTTGTCCTGATTCGCTCAACAGTACGTGCAAATTGTTGTAGATCGAATTTTGGCACCAGACACTCCCTCCAATCTCGATAGATAATTATATCATATTGCCCGCGAGGCATCTCGCCTACAGGTTCAGGGTTTTGGTCTTTATTGTGAGGTGCCACGGTAGTGTAATATAGGGGTTGCTGCCAAAGGGTAATGGTTATGATGCGCAGGGTGAGGTAGTCATATTTAAACTTGCTTATGCCCTCTTAGCTTTGCGTATCTCCACAGCGCCCCAAGTGCCCGCACCGCCCGTTCTGCCGAGGGGTAAAAGGGTATCCGGCAGGCTTCCAGGTCTTTGGTCATGCTTGTGCTGAAAGCCGGGTCCATCCCCCAGACGGTTACCGGCTTGCCCCTGGCAATTAGGTCGGTATATGGCTTGAGTAGTTGGTCGCCGGTGGAGGAAGCAGCCAGTTGCGGCGGTATCCCGACCTGTACGGCAGCACAGTCGACATTGGGGTCATCGACCAGGGCTTCAACGAAACGGTTGACGACATCAAAGCTGTGGAACTGGCCGGCAACACCGGTGTCGAATGGATTTATTGGAATTGGCCACGGTGGGAAGACCTCGCTGAGCTTTTTGTGGGTCTCCGTGCTCAGCTCAGCCGGTTCCAGCCCCTGGAGGTGGGCGCAGTCTGTAGTGAAGACGCCCTCACCGCCGGAGTAGCTGGTGATGGCCACGCGGTTACTCTGTGGCAGTGGCAGATACTCGAAGGCTTTCGCCAGGTCAAAGAACTCATCGAGCCCGGACACACGAATTGCCCCGCTCTGTTTCAGGGCAGCATCGACAACGGCATCACTCGACCTGATGATGGCGGCAGTGTGTGAAGAGGCAGCTTTCGCCCCGGCGGGAGTCCGACCCGATTTTAGGACTATGACAGGTTTTGTGGGGGTAATTTCCTTCATGATGCGCATAAATTTCCGGGCATCACCAGCGACGCTTTCCAGATGCATTGCAATCACGGTGGTGTCTTTGTCTTGGGCCAGGTACTCGAGGGCATCTACCTCGTTAATGTCCATCTTGTTACCGAGGTCAATAAGTTTTGCTATATTCAGGTGAAACTCGTTGAGGAGCCATTCGAGCCGGGGCTGGTAGAGGCCCGACTGGAAGATGAAAGAAAGTCCACCCTGGGGGAGCTTACTGGTGGGACGAAAGCCAACGATGAAGTTATTGGCTGAGTTTATCGGACTCAGCGCGTTCGGGCCGATGGCACGGATGCCGTTTTTCTGTAGCAGGCGGTGAATCTCGTCCTGTATCTTTCGACCCTGAGTGCCGGTCTCGGAGAAGCCACCGGCGATGATGGTGATGCCCTTTACCTTCTTAGCGACGCAGTCGCGTACGATATCCAGGGTTATCCTGGCTGGGACCGATATCACGGCCAGCTCAACGCTGTCTTCGATGCTGGTGACACGGGGGTAGGCTTTTAAGCCCATTATCTCGGTGGCGTTTGGATTGACGGGGTAGACCTTGCCGGGGAAGCCCAGGTTGACCAGGTTTGATACGAGGAAGTAATTAACTGTTTCCTGATTGCGGCTGGCACCAACAACGGCGACACTCTTCGGATTGAAAAAGAGGTCGAGGAAGTGGTCGTTTTTTCCCATTTGTCCTCCCCTTAGTGCGTTCTAGCTAGGCCAGCTTCGCCGACATCAGCTGGTTGCTCAAGTCCTTTTCGCTTTCGGTAAACACCCGGATGTAGTTACCAGTGACACCGGACCAGATACCCTCGCCGGTGCGCTGCTCCCAGAGGACTGTCATCGTCCTGCCGGAGAAACGCTGCTGGAAACTTCGGGCGCTCTCTTCTGCCAGGGTCAGCATGCTATCGCTACGCTTCTTTTTCGTTTTGGTATCCACCTGGGTGGGCGTTCGTGCTGCCGCCGTGCCCGAGCGTGGTGAAAAGGGAAAGACATGGATCCGGGCGAATTTCATCTGCTGGCAAAAGCGGTAGCTCTCTTCAAACTCCTCGTCGGTCTCGCCAGGAAAACCGACAATGACATCAGTGGTTATGGCGGCGTCAGGCACGCTCTCACGTATCAGGGATACGGCTTGTTCGTACTCCGTAGTGCGGTAGCGACGTTTCATGCGGGCCAAAACCGGGTCGCTGCCGCTCTGAAGGGAGAGGTGAAAGTGCGGGCAAAGCCGGTCATCGGCCCAGAGATGGAGCAAGCTGGGGGAAATCTCCTGGGGCTGAAGAGAGGACAGTCTTAATCGTGGAACTAGGGTGTCTTTGAGGATTCGCTCCAGTAATCCTTTAAGATCGACTCCATCGTGCCGGTAGGTACCTACTTTGGTTCCGGTAAGCACTATTTCCTGGTAGCCATCAGCAACACGCCGGTTGACCTCATTGATAATCTTTTTAGCGGGCAGGCTGGTCTCTTGGCCACGCACCAGAGGTACAATGCAGTAAGAGCAGGGTGTATTGCAGCCGTCCTGGACCTTAACGAAGGTGCGGGTCCGAAAGACGGATGGCTGGGGTGTCTTGGTTCTTTCTTCTGAAGGGATCGGGTGACCGTGACCACGCGTTTCTTCGATTATCTGGAGTAGCCGTTCTTTTCCATCATTGTCAACGACTAGATTGACACCGTCGATGCAGGCAAGCTCCCGGCGTGCCCGCTGGGCGTAGCAGCCTGTGGCTACTATCAGGGCATCGGGATTGCGGCGATGGGCTTGTCTCAACCGGTGGCGGGACTTACTGTCGGCAGTATGGGTTACAGTGCAGGTGTTGAGGATATAGATATCGGCCTCACCAACCCGGGAGACCAGATCATACCCGGCCTCAATGAGCTCCCTTGCGAGAAGCTCTGTCTCTGCCTGGTTTAACTTGCAACCCAGGGTTTCGAGAGCAACCTTCATCGTTCTCTATCACTATTAGAAGGGTTATGATTCTGCACCGTTAGCGGTGAAAAGATGTATGTCGTCAACATTGACTATTTGCCGAATAATCCATTATACTTGCCCTAATTCACTAACAGCAAACTGTACGGTGTTTGCAAAGGAGGGCGACGTTGGTGGACGTTTCCGTGAACAGGGTTGTTGTTACTGGTTTGGGTGCTATTACGCCGCTGGGTCTGGATGTTGAGACTACCTGGGAGGCACTGGTAGCAGGTAAATCTGGAATTGGCTATATCACGCAGTTCGATGCGGAGGGTTTTGAGACTAGGATTGCTGCTGAGGTTAAGGGATTTGATCCGACTAGTTATGTCGGGCCCAAGGAAGCCCGCCGTATGGACCGCTTCTCTCAGCTGGCAGTGGCGGCTGCCATGCAGGCAGTACAGGATGCCAAGTTGGAGCTTAACGATGATATCCGGGATGATGTTGGTGTTCTGGTGGGTAGTGGTATCGGGGGGCTGATGACACTATCCGAGCAGTTAAGCATCCTTTTAGAACGCGGGCCGGACAGGGTCAGTCCCTTCCTGGTGCCGATGATGATTGCCGACATGGCCTCGGCCCAGGTATCGATAAACTTGGGGGCCAGAGGGCCAAACTTCTGTCCTACCTCTGCCTGTTCCAGCGGCTCCGATGCTATTGGTACGGCTTATGAGATTATCAAGCGTGGTGACGCTCAGGCGATGCTTGCTGGCGGTGCTGAATCGGTAATCACGCCGATAGGGGTGGCTGGTTTCATTGCGAACCGTGCCCTCTCTAATCATAATGACCCGCCGCAAGAGGCATCGCGTCCGTTTGATGCCGAACGGGATGGCTTTGTTATTGGTGAAGGAGCGGTGGTCTTTGTCATGGAAGACCTTGCCTGTGCCCAGAAGAGGGGTGCTCGTATTCTGGCTGAGGTTACTGGTTACGGTGCCAGTAGTGATGCCGTCCATATTACAGCACCGGCTGAGGATGGTGAGGGTGCTGCTAGGGCGATGAAGATGGCAATACGCAAAGCAGGACTGGAGCCGACCGATATCGATTATGTTAATGCACATGGCACGTCGACGCCGCTGAACGACAGGATAGAGACGACGGCAATCAAGAGTGTCTTCGGTGACTATGCCTACCAAGTTCCAATAAGCTCCACGAAGTCAATGACCGGGCATCTCCTCGGAGCGGCCGGAGCTATTGAGGGAATGGTCTGCATCAAGGTAATTGGGACTGGCATCATACCACCGACAATCAACTATACTACGCCGGACCCCGATTGTGACCTTGACTATGTGCCGAACCAGGCCCGCCAGGCAAAGGTAACCGCTGCCCTGTCTAATTCCTTCGGTTTCGGCGGGCACAATTCCGTGCTCCTTTTCCAGGAATTCCGTGGGGCGTAGGTTTGAACCGTAAGCGCTGGAATCTGCTGCCGCGTATTCCAGGTCAAATCCTGACCCGGGCCTCAGATTTGTCCCCACTGATGGCACAGCTGGCCTTTAACCGTGGCCTGGCTGACCTATCCCAACTGGAACCGTTTCTGGCTGCCGATGAGAGGTTGACTGCTGACCCTTTCTTGCTCCCGGATATGCAGCAGGCCGTCGGCCGGGTCTACCGCGCACTCCTCTCCGGAGAGAATATCGCCGTCTACGGTGATTTTGATGCCGATGGTATTACGGCAACGGCACTCCTCGTCCAGGGTCTGGGCTTCCTCGGGGCTAGGACTATTCCTTACATTCCGAGTCGCCTTGGTGAGGGTCACGGGTTGAGGGCCAATGTCCTCCGGCAGCTCCATGATGAAGGCGTAAGTCTGGTCATCACCGTTGACTGCGGCGTTACGGGCCTGTCCGAGGTACAGAAGGCCCGCCGAATGGGGCTTGATGTTGTAATAACCGACCACCATACCCCGCTGGATGAGGTCCCTCCGGCGGCGGCGGTGGTGAACCCGAAATTGCCGGGTTCGAGCTACCCCTTCTCAGAGCTGGCTGGAGTGGGCGTTGCCTATAAGTTGCTCGAGGCACTCCTGCGCAGTATCGGAAAGGAGAGGCACCTCGAAGGATTGCTGGACCTGGTAGCCCTGGGGACGGTGGCTGATATGACGCCACTTCTCAGCGAGAACCGTTACCTGGTAAAGCGGGGTCTGGAGCTAATAAACACTGCTCCCCGTCTCGGTCTAAGGGAAATGATAGGCCAGTCCGGGCTGACGATCGGCAAGGTTGCTTCGGAGAATATTTCCTGGGTAATTGCTCCCCGGCTGAATACTGCCAGCCGTATGGACCATGCGTTACCGAGTTATGAGCTGCTGATGACCGATTCACCGGAGAGGGCGCAGCAATTGGCTGGCTGGTTGGAGAAGAGGAATGTGGAGCGACAGGAGTTAACGAGTAAGGCCACTGCCAGGGCTAGGGAGCAGGTGCTGGAGAGGGGTGTTTCACCTCTACTGATGGTAGGCGACGAAAGCTATCCTGCCGGTATTGCCGGACTGGTGGCCGGTCGGCTGTCGGACGAATTCTACCGGCCAACTGTGGTAGTTGGCGTTGGCAGCCGCACAAGCAGCGGTAGCTGCCGTAGTATCCCTGAGTTCAATATTATCGATGCCTTGAGCCGGTGCAGCAACCTGTTTACTCGTTTTGGCGGGCATGCCCAGGCGGCTGGCTTCGTTTTACCGACCCGGAACCTGCCTGTCCTACAGGAAAAGCTGCTGGAGATGGCAGCCACTGAGTTGACCGGGATTGACCTGCGGCCACGACTGGATATTGATGCCGAAGTAACGTTGTTGGAGCTAACAGGCGATACCTACCAGTCAATACAGCAGCTAGCACCCTTCGGTCAGGGCAATCCGCTACCTGCCTTTCTCAGTCGTGGTGTTGAGGTGGTCGACTGTCGTACCATGGGTAGCAATGGGGACCACCTCAGGCTCAAGCTTAAGCAGGGAGGCATTACGTGGGACGCAGTCGGTTTCGGCATGGGTGCTGACCAGCCGGAGATTACCGCTCTACTTGATATTGTCTACAACGTGGAGATTGACCACTGGAGCGGGCAGCTGATGTTACGCCTCAATCTTCTGGACTTTGCTGTGGCAGGTTGAGGAAACTCAGTATAGGATTGGGCGGTGGTTATTGCTTCTAACCCTTTTCTCTACCCTGTTCACGGATGAGGCCATAGGCGATTAGTGCAAACGGACCTCCGAAGAGTCCAGCAAAGCGCCAGAACCAGGGACTGATGCCTTGCATTACAGAGTCGACTGCTACCACGACGAAGCTACCTGCCCAGATGACGATTGTTGTGATAGTAAAAATATCCCAGTCCATTACGATACCTCCACTTCCTGTTGTAGTGGTTTTGCTGTTCTTGCCCGGATAAAACGACGTACCAGTATCGGTATGGTGATTGCGAGCACAACGATACCGATAATCTGCGCCTGGTGCAGACCGAAAAGGAACGGGTTGCCGGGACGCAGGAAGTCGATGCCGACCCGCCAGGCTGAATACAGGGCGAGATAGATGAGAAACAGCGAGCCATCAGGCCGGACCTTGCTCATCAACTTCCATAGTATGCCAAATACTATCAAGTTGAATATTATCTCGTAAATCTGCGTAGGGTGTATCGCAATACCAGGATTAACCCTGGCTGCTTCAGCATCAGGATGAGTATACTCAACGCACCAGGGCAGGTTGCAGGCTATGCCGTAGCAACAGCCGTTCAGAGTACAGCCGATGCGGCCGATGGCTTGGGCGGAGATGACAGCCGGGGCGATGATGTGGCTGACGTAGCGCATATCAAGCTTGGTGAATCTGCAGAATATCCAGACACCCAGGGCAGCCCCGAGGACAGCCCCGTAGGCGGTCAGCCCCTCACCGCCAAAGATTTTTATCGGGTCCTGAGTGTAGTCGAACACCTGCCCAGCGGCAGCGAGCTCTGGGTGTAGCTTAGCAACCACGATATTGTCGAGCACGTGGAGCAGTCTTGAGATGATGACGCCGGAGGGGATACCTACCAGGGCACCGGTAAAGATGGCGTCGGAGGTAAATTCTGCCCCCCGCCTCTTCTGCCACACCATCCAGACGACTATCCAGACGATAGCCAGGGCAATGAAGATGCCGTACCAGCGGACGCTTACCGAACCAATGGTAAACGCTACCGGGTCAACTGAAATTGTCACTTATTTCTTCTTTCTAAGGTCAACAGTAGTATACAGCAGTCCCTCGAGTAATATTTTTGCCGCCTCCTTGTCCAGCGGCTTATTATTATTGCCACACTTTGGGGACTGAATGCAACTGGGGCAGCCCTCCAGGCAGGGGCACTCGGTGACTGCCTTGAGGGTGGCGTCCCATAGCTGTGTTATCAGCTCAAAACCTTTTTCGGCGATGCCGATGCCTCCGGGGTGGGCGTCATAGATGAATATCTGGGCTCGTCCGGTATCGGGGTGGAGGGGTGTGGAGACGCCGCCGATGTCGTTACGGTCGCACAGGGCAAACAAGGGCAGGATACCGATGGCGGCGTGCTCAGCGGCATGCAGCCCCCCAGCGAAGTCCAGCCGCTCCTGCTCCAGTAGGTCGACGGCGCTGTCCGGGAGGTCGAACCAGAGGGCTACAGTGGGGAAGTGCTGCGGCGGCAAGTCCAGCGACTCTTCTCCGATCACCTCGTCGGTAAACTGGGCCTTTTTTCTGAAGCCGACCAGGCTGGTGGTGACCTCCACCTCGCCGAGATAGGCCATTACCTTTCGGGTGCGTTTCTCGCGCCTGACTTTGACGACGTGAAGGTCGGTCAGTTCTTTGCCCTGCGTGTAATAGTTGGCGTTGGTCGGGCTGGCGTAGGCGGTGCGGGTAGCCAGGTCCAGTTCCGTGACTAGGTAAGACTCCCCCTGGTGGAGGTAGATAGCCCCCGGGTAAATCTCAAAAAAGGCTGTGTTATCGCCCACGGTCTCCAACAGGGAACCGGTGGAGGTATCGAAAATGCTGTAGTTATCACTGGAGGTGGAACGGATATTGATACTGTGGGCAGGTCGGGCGACAGCCGGTGCCAGGTACCACTTATTACGGCGTTGTCTTAGCACCCCACGCTTTTGTAGCTCAGCTATTTCCCGGTCCAGGGCAGATCCAAAAAATGCCTCGTCCTGGCTGCTCAGGGGTGATTCCCAGGCGGCACAGAGCAGGTGGGCCCTGGTGATGTAAGGGTTATCCGGATTTATCAGGGCGTTTTCGTAGTTCTTCTGGAAAAAGAAGTCCGGGTGCCGCATGAAGTACTGGTCGAGGGGGTTATCCAGGCCGATGAGCAAACTGAGCGAGCTCTCCTTACCCCGACCGCTCCGCCCAGCCTGCTGCCAGGTGCTGGCGATACTGCCTGGATAGCCGGTGAGCACGGTAGCGTCCAGACCACCAATGTCAATGCCCAGCTCAAGGGCAGTGGTGGCGACCACTCCGAGGAGTTGTCCGTTGAACAGTTCCTGCTCAATCTGTCGCCTCTCTTCGGGGAGATAGCCTGCCCGGTAGGGCCTGATTCGCTCGGCCAGTGCCGGGTCGGTGGTGGCCAGCCTGTCCCGTGAATAAGAGTAGATAATCTCGGTGAGGCGGCGGGTGCGGGCGAAGGTCAGGCTGCGAATACCCTGACCGAGCAGTTCGGTGAACAGGTTGGTCGCTTCGGTGTTGGCGCTGCGTCGGGTACTTCTGGCGGGGTCGATGATGGGTGGGTTCCAGAAGACGAATTCCTTACCTCCGTGGGGAGAGCCGTCATTGTCGATAACAACAGAGGAGAGGCCCGTTAGTTTTTCGGCGTGCTCGCGGGGATTGGCCACCGTAGCCGAAGAGCAGATGAACTGTGGCTCGGAGCCGTAGAGGTGGCACAACCGGCGTAGCCGACGCAGGATACCAGCCACGTGAGAACCGAAAACGCCACGGTAGACGTGGGCCTCATCCACGACCACATATTTCAGGTTGCGCAGCAGCCGTGACCACTGTTGGTGATTGTGTAAAATACTGACGTGGAGCATATCCGGGTTGGTGAGTACTATCCTGGCCTGTTTCCTGATGTCCGCCCGCTCAATCGGTGGGGTATCACCATCATAGGTGGAGAAGTCCGCAGCAGTAGCAAGGTCAGGGTAGCAAAGCTCACCCAGGCTGCGTAGCTGGTCCTGGGCGAGGGCTTTGGTGGGGAAGAGGTAGAGGGCGCGGCTTTCCGGTATGGTCAGGATTGCTTCCAGTACCGGTATGTTGTAGCAGAGGGTCTTGCCGCTGGCGCTGGAGGTGGCTACCATTACGTGTTGTCCGTGACGGGCGTGATTTATTGCTTCTGCCTGGTGGCGGTACAGTGGCAGGAAACCACGCTCGGAAAGGCGGTTGTGCAGGCTGTCCGGCAGTTCCCTGTCCAGCTTCCCAGCAATGACTTTGCGGGGTGGGATGTGCTCAACATGAGCAATCTGGTCACTGTAACCGGGCAGGGTGGTAAGATATTCAAGGAACGCCGAGGCATCCATCATGGCTCTCGCTAACTCCTTACGGTCGCTGGGCATCAGGAGACCGGAATAATCTCTATCTCGTAGTCGAGAATCTCGGCGTCGATGTGATTGTTCATAATGAAGGCGACCACTTTTGACATAATCTCGTTGGCATGGCGGCGGTCATTACTGACGCAGCAGATGCCGATGGTGGCCAGCTGCCACTTGTCCTCGTTATCAACCTCAGCCACAGCAACGTTGAACTTGTTTGACACCCGGCTGATGAGTGACTTCAGTATGCGTCTCTTGTCCTTGAGGGACGCGTTTTCTGGTAGGCGGAGATTGAGCTTGCATACCCCTACATTCATGTTGCCTTATCTCAAATAAAAGAGGGTAAATGGTGTACTGAGATGATTATGCCAAATTATTAGGCCAGGTATTCATCCTTTTCGGACTTTGGATTCGGGCTTATACTTAAACCGGGCGTTTTCAGCAACAATGGTGAGTAGTGTTGAGGAAGCACCACGCGGACGGTAGAGGCCCTTCTCCCATTCGCTTATCGTTTGTTGGCGTGTGCCCAGCCTGTTGGCCATCTCCTGCTGGGTCAGTCCCAAATGGTTCCTCAGGGCACGGATATGAGTCCCGTCCCACTGCGGGCGCTTTTTCATGTTGGGACGACTTTTCATGGCTAGATTTTACACGAAACAGTGTAGGCCGTCAATGATGTATCGTGGTAGGGGCAGGTTGTTAGGTGTCGGCGTTGAGGATGCGGATGACCCTGGTCTTTGCCCTGACTACCTGTAGCTCGTCCACTTCCCGCAACGCTGATTGCATGTCTCCCTCGCGGGCGAGATGGGTGGTCATTATCAGCGGGACAAAGTCCTTGGAAACCGCCTCTTTCTGGATAACAGCGGCAATGCTGATACCGTACTTTCCAAAGAGGCCGGATATCTGAGCAAGGACTCCTGCCTGGTCGAGGGCGCTGAACCTGAGATAGTAGCGCCTCTGGGCATCTTCAGTATTTCCCAGAGTTAGTTCCTTGGAGGAACTGGGCATGGGCAGTTCTCTCCCCTCGGCAATATCGAGCAGGTCCTTGACGACGGCATCGGTGGTGGGGCGTACCCCGGCGCCCGGGGCGACAAAGCCGGAGACAACCCCGTACTCGTCTTCAAGCTCGGTGCCGTTATAGGCCCCCTGTAGGGAGCCGAGAAGGGACGCCTGCGGTACCAGCGCCGGATGTACAGCGACGTTGAAAACACCGTTGCTCTGTTCGATGACGCCGACCAGCTTAATTGCATACCCTAACTCATCGGCGTACTGGATATCCTGGGGGGTGACGTTCCTGATACCCTCGATGGGGAAGGGTGCCACTGTCCGATAGGAATTGGTAATCAGGTTAAGGAGGATGCGGATTTTGTTGGCCGTATCTATGCCGTCGACATCATCGGACGGGTCACTTTCAGCCAGCCCCTTTTCCTGTGCCTTCTTGAGGACTACCTCGAACTCTGTTCCCTCGCTGGTCATGGTCGAAAGGATATAGTTGGAGGTGCCGTTGAGGATGGCGTAAATACGGCGGTACTTCTTGGCGGATACCCCGGCCTGCTGGAACTCGTGGATAAGGGCATGACAGCCGACGAAGCTTGCCCGGAAACCGACCCGGCGCTTTAATTTGGAAGCTAGAGAGAAGATCTCCTGCCCCTTCTGGGCAAGTAGCATCTTATTGGCGGTGACCACATCCTTGCCATTTTTGAGGGCCTGCAACTGGATAGTCCTGGCCGGCTCAATGCCGCCGATTAGCTCAACGACAATATCAATTTCAGGGTCGCTGACGGCCGGTTGCCAGTCACTGGAGAGGTATTCTGCCGGCAGGGTGACGGGGCGGGGTCTTTCCAGGTCAATATCGACTACCTTCACCAGCTCTAGGCCAGCGAACGCTTTCTGGTAGAGCGCCTCAACGACCCCGCTGCCGATGTTACCGAAGCCGATGACGGCTATTTTCTTGCTATCTGCCATAACACGCTATCTCCATTGTGAGGCGGAACAGAGATAGCCAATGTTATAGCGGAAGACAGGGGGGTGTCAACTAGGGGTAATATTAATTATTCAGCTATTTACATATCGCCGGTGAATTCAATGAACTGACCGCTCTGACGAGCCTCAACATCGGTGATGCCAAATTCCCAGCCCAGATTATCTTCGATGTCTTCTATCATGGCGTCTTCGGCACTCATCGCACTATCGAATTTTAACCAGCCTGACGCATCCAGTACATCGTCACCACTGGTCGAATTTCTCAGGCAGAGGCCACCGGACAGGACTTCAAAGTTATACGTCACATCTGGCCCGAATACCACGTGAACGACAGCGGCTGGCATCTTGTCCGCCACTGACTTCATGTCTACGTTGTCGTATGCTGAAGACTGCTCATTCTTATGGCGGCGGATACAAGCCTCGACTGTATCTGTATCACCAGCGACAATCGTGTTACCTATGAAGGCTACGGCGTAGTCGTAGTCGTCAGTCCAGATTTCTACCTCCTTGTATTCACCGTCGACGAATTCCAGCTCAGTCAGGTAATCGCGGATATCTCTGAGGTCAAAGTTGCCCATCAATATATATATGTAATCGAAATCAGTTTCGATGATAGCCGCATCAGTGACGTCCGAAACATCTATGTCACCCATCGTGTAGGTCAGCTCGTCAATCATGTAGTCATATACGTAATTGAATTCCGGGTCTTCCACCGCTGTTTGGAGATTCACGCAGGTAATCATGTATGTATCTTGAGGCGCCAGTTTCATTACCTTTACCAGGAAGCTGTCTGTGCCGATGCAGGCCGTAATGGAAGAGGCCAGCACTGCCAATACTATCAGCATAGACAATATTCTTACCTTCATTTGCTCCTCCTTGTGTTCTTGATACGTTGTCTCTACGAATCAGAACCTACACTAGAATGCCCGCTTTGTCAAGGTTGCATGCCTGAACGCAGAGTGAGACGGGTGTCATGTATCTCTCCCCCTCGCCCCCCTCGGAGAATAAGTGTTCGCTGCCTCGACCAGCAGCGCCAGGCTCATGAGGAAGTCGTCATGCCCCCGGGCGGGTTCGACGTAGAAGTTAATCGTCTGGTTGGGACGGTAGTGGCTCCTGGCAAGCTCCATCTCCTGCCAGCACTCCTGATATTCGGGGGAGCCACTACCGGCATAGATCTTCAGTCGACCTGAGTTAACCACCGCCAGCAGGTCAAAGCCCAGCCGTGATTTCGACGATGAGGTGAAGGTGAAAGGGACAACCCGTGAGCCCAGTGCCTTTCTCAGGAAGGAAGCCACCGGCTGACCGACCCCGGTGGCGTCGACAACCACCCGGCGGCAGCGCCAGACATTCTTGAGGATATCGACAAGCTGGGGGTAAAGCTCGGGGTGCTTGTGGCCGGTCCACCAGTAGTGTTCGACGACCCGAATGCTCGGCTGCTTGTTTATCTCATTAACATGCTCAAAATCCAGCTCCCCGACGGTGACCACGGTCGAGTCCTGTCGTGGTTTGATAGACCTCAGAATAACGTCCTCGCCCTCTTCTGCCTCTCCGGCAAGGTCGATACCGGCCACGTAGACCTTGCCGCTGCCGGGGACGTGTTTGCGGGCGTGACCACCGCTCAGTTGGGCTCGCTGCTGGATGGAGAGAAAACCCCCGCCGCCCCGGATTGGCTGCAGGCAGTACTGTGTTAAAAACAGCGGATGGTTCTCCCCCAACCGCTCTCTCTCAGCTTCGACGTAGGTCAGGTAATCGGGGTTGTACCGTGCCACTTCCTGCCAGTCGTAGCGGAAGTGGCGCCTGGTTCCGTCCCACTTCTCCAGTTCCCGGTTGGTCTGCTTGACCTCCTCCAGCAGGGTAGTGTCGTCCTAGGTAGTGCCGTAGTGGACGGTGGTGACGTTGGTGGTGGCTCCCATCGGTTTGAACTCCTTGGTGTACCTCTCCTTGCTGACGTCCTGCGACTCGTCAATTTCGAGGAGGATATGGGCGGTGTTGCCCACCACGTTGGCCGACTCATCCGCCGAGAGGAAGATTGCCCTGGCGTTCCCCAGACGGATGACATAGCCCAGTTCGGACTTCCAGATACCACCAAATCCGGCATCGTTGAGTCGGTCCTTGAGTCGCGTCACCGAGATGACGGTCTGTAGCTTGAAGATAGGGGAGCACTTTATCAGGTTCTGTGATTCGGCCATGTATAGGGTCAGCAGCAGGAGCTTGAGTTGCGCCGAAAACTCGTTTTTACCACCCTGCCGGGCGATTTCCACGGAGAAGGTAAGGCCCTTTCTGCTGAAGACACTATCGAGTATCGCCAGGGCTATCTCACGCTGGTAGGGACGGAGACGACGTAATAAGAGCGGGCTGGATGATTCATTTGCCAAGTCCTGTGCCGATGCCGATACCGAGCGGGACGGCGACCTCCTTGAGGACATTACCGATTGCCTCCTTCAGTCCCTTTCTGTCTTCCTGGCTGATGTTGTAGCGGGTCCTGACCAGCCGCGCCAGGGTATTGGTGGCCTGCATGATGAGCTTGAGGTTCTCCGGGTCGTGAGTCAAGAGCGACTTTATCTTGACCCGCAGCAGGGCAATCTCGTCGTCGATGCCTTCGACACCGGTAGCTAGTTCGAAGTCGAGCTGCTCCGCCTCATCAAGAATCCTGGAATAGAACCCGTGCTTCCTGGCGTTCTGGTTACCTTCTCGGGCGCCTCGTTTTTTCTTTGCTTTTTCTGACATCTGGTCTGTCTCCGTTGCGGAGGATTCTGACGGTGGCCAGGACAATGGTGTGGGCAGCCAGGTCCCATCGCTGTGTCTCTACGGCTAACCTCAATAGCCTCATCACTATGCTCCCGCTAACGTATAGTAATATAATAGAACAAGAGTACTAATGTGACTACGGTCTTTTGTCACTCTTCAGGATTGTGCTTTGGTGAAATTGATATTGCCAGATGGCCGTTGTACAATACCCGAGGGAGAGAGGATGAGTATTGCCCAGCAGCTCTACCAACTACAGGAGGTTGACCTGGAGCTTGCGGCCAACCAGCAGCAGCAGGCCCGGGTCAGTGGTCAGCTTGGAGAAAGTCAGGAAATAGTCCGTGTAAGGGTCACACTGGAGGCCGGGCGACAGCGACTGGAGGAGCTGGAGAAGCAGCAGCATACCGTCGAATGGGAAATAGAGGACCTGACGGCCAAGCTGAAGGCCACCGAGGAAAACTTATTTGGCGGCAGGATAAAAAATCCCAAGGAACTGACCAATCTCCAGCGTGAGGCTGACGAACTGAAGGCAAGGCGTACCCAGTTAGAAGACAGGGCACTGGAGGTAATGGACCAGGCTGAGGCTACTTCCAAGAATATCACCGAACTGACCGACGAACTAAGCAGGCTGGAGGCTGAATGGCGTAACCAGCAGGAGAAACTATCGACAGAGCTGGCAGAGCTAAAGGCGGCACATGCCAAGCTTTCTGATGAGCGACAGCGACTGGCAGCAGGAATTGTCCCGGGGACGATTGAGGTCTACGAACAGTTGAGATTGAGGAGAGGGACTGCTGTGGCCAGGGTGGAACAGGGAACGTGTCGTGGTTGCCAGATAACGCTGCCGACCACTGAGTTGCAGCAGGTCAGAGGTGGTGGCCTGGTACGCTGTGGTAGCTGCGGGCGTATCCTATTTCTTGCCTGATGAAACATCATGACAGCAGATAGAGTTATCATAAATGCCGATGGCGCTTCCCGCCACAACCCTGGCCCGGCGGCCATCGGTGCCACCATAAAGGACGAGCAGGGCCGTCTACTTGCCTCAATATCACGGCGTATCGGGAGGGCGACTAATAACCAGGCAGAGTACCAGGCTTTGATTGATGCTCTGGAGAAAGCCGTTGGGCTGGGTGCCCGACAGGTTGATATCCGACTCGATTCGGAGCTGGTGGTCAGGCAAATGCAGGGTAGGTACCGGGTGAAGAATGCCGCTCTCAGGCCTCTCTACCTCAGGGTGGGGGAGCTTCTAAGTCAGTTTGAGGGTTCCACCATCACGAATGTCCCCCGTGAGCAGAATGCCGAGGCTGACCGACTAGCGAACAAAGCCCTGAGAAGGGATAATAGTTGGTGAAAGGCTACGCGCCGGGGTGGCAGCTTCGTTGTACAAAGTGTGGGGCGACCTGGCCGGCGGCTGAATCGGGGATTATCCGTATCAAGGCAGCATCGTGGAAGAAGCTGGTCCTCAGGCGGTGTCGATATTGCGGTCGCCTCTGGTTCCTCGTCCTTGAGAAGGTCAAAGAAGCGGACTCTGGAGCAGGGTCACAAGGATAATCGCCTTTATCTCTACGACGGGGAAAATCAATCCTTGGCGATGATTACTTTAGAGCGACTTCGCCAGTTGTTCAGCTTCTTCAGACCCCACCAGGAAAATGTTGCGGGCAATCTGGTTAACCTCGGCTTCAGCTCTAGCATCCAACAGTTCTGACTTTATTAGTAACGCCTTCTTGCGCTGTGCCTTGTTCTTACTGCCATTGATGATGAAATCGACCATGTGCAGGGCGAGTTGTATTTTACCGGTTTCTTGGAGTTGTTTGGCACGTGCCAACACTTCCTTCGAGCCGGCCAGCTTAGTAATCTCAGAGGCGATATCAGCCCTCTTTGCCGGAAACAGTTCGCTGGGGTTGCCATTGTACCAGCCCGCGTAGCGGCGGTGCACACCATGGATGACATATGCGGGACAACCATAGACTGGGGAGAGGAAACCCTTACCAGCCAAGTCCTCTGGCGGCTTGACCTTATCTAAGATATCCTCAATCCAGTAGCCTTCGTTCAAAAAGCGAACAATCTCAGTGTGGAAGTGGCGAAGGTACCGGGCGGTGTCCAGACACCACTCACTTATTCTTTCACCCTTGCGGAGTGGTCCGTGACCTGGCACGAGAAAGTCGGGATTCTTGCCAGCGATGGTTTCCAGTGCCTCTGCCCACTCTACCTCGTAACGCTGGATTTTGAAAGGGTTGCCGATGTTGGGACAGTCGCCCTCAAGCAAGTCGCCAGTTGCAACCAGTTTGAGCTCCGGTATCCATACCCACGTGCCATCATCGGTCTCACCTATGTAGTGATAGAGTTCAAAGGTGACATCACCCAGTTTGAAGCTCATCGAATCGCGATAGGTGATGTCAGGATAGACTACGTCATCCGGAAGCATTTTCTCCTTGCCGGTGGGGCGGGCAAAGCCCCGACCAGCCTGAATCTGGTTAATATACCAGTTATAGGGGCCAAGCTCTTTGTAACGGCTAAACTTGTTCAGCACACGTTCGTGGGCAACGACAGTGGGTCGCCTGTAGCCTCTCTTACTGGCATCCTCAAGCAAGTTAGCCGTGGTGAAGGCATGGTCGGCATGTCCGTGTGTATAGATAATGGTATGGATAGGTGCCAGAGTTCTTGCCCTAATTGTCTCAACTAGCTTGGCACTGCTCCTCGCCGGCACATCAATAACACCGAGACCCTCGCCAGTCTCCACAACCGTGGTGTTGCCGAAACCGGCAATCATGAAGGCATTTTTCGTAATATCTTCATCGCGACGGGCGGTCATAGTATCTGCGAAAACAGTTCTTCTCTCCAGTCGGCCCATGACTTTCTCCTTTCCATATTGCCTAACCTGAATTACCGTCTTAATTACTGTTGGAATACTAGACCTGCCGTTACCGGCTGTCAATACCAGGAAAAAGCCTTGGAATCAGTTCTCGGAATGACTATTCGCCTCTTGTTTGGCTAATGTGGCACCGGCGTGGAAGATGTTGCGTGCAATGTAGCTCGGTTCAGCATTAGCGCGTGCATTGAGTAACTCCGATTTTAGCAAAAGAGCTTTTTTCCTCTCTGCCCCGTCTTCAGTGCCACGAATCACGAAGTCAACTATATTGAGAGCTAGCTGGATTTTTCCGCCATCCCTGAGAATGTTGGCTTCTTGCACTAAGTTGTCCACACTGGCCAGCTTTACAATCTCGGCAGCGATATCAGCCCTCTTAGCCGGAAACAGTTCGCTGGGGTTGCCATTGTACCAGCCAGCATAGCGACGGTGCACGCCATGGATAATAAAGGTCGGATGGCCGTATACCGGCTGTAACCACGGTTTTTCAGCTAGGTCTTCCGGTATTTTAATCTTATCAATGATTTCTTCAATCCAGCAGCCTTCATTAAGCAGACGTACGACTTCATCCTCGATAAACCTGAGGTATCTCGCGGTATCCAGCAAGACTTCCCTTGCCAGGTCTCTTGGTAGAACCTGTCCAGCAGCAACCACATAGTCAGGATTCTTCCTGGCAACCGCTTCTAGAGCCTCCGCCCACTCAAGCGCCCAACGCTGTACCTTAAAAGGATTGCCTACGTTGGGCACGCCACCGATAAGCAGGTCACCAACAAGCGCAGTCTTTCGTTCCGGGACCCATACCCAGAGTGAATCATCCGTCTCACCATAGTAGCTGTATAGCTCGAAGGTTAATCCACCGAACTTGAATTGCATGGCATCATCAAAGGTGATATCCGGGTAGAAAAATTGCTGAGGTAGAACTGGTTCACCCGACGGAATAGCGAACTGTATCGTGTTTATATGCTCATGCTGGCCTTTTAATCTCTGATAACGATCAAACCGCCTGGCTACATTCTTGTGCCCGATAATGTGCGGCCTGGGATATTTGTGAGTCTCGGCATCTGTATTGAATACAGGTACACTCCAGATATGATCCATGTGTCCGTGGGTGTAGATAATGGCGTAGACAGGCTTGTCCGTCCGTTTTCTGATTACCTCAACTGCTTTCTTCCCAAACCGGTTGCCCATCGGTACATCAACAACAACTACGCCATTATCTGTATATACAACACTCGTATTACTAATACCCAACCGTACAATATCCGGGGTAGCCTGTCGCTCCTCCGAAATTCGGGTTAATACATCTGTATACTGTCGGTTTTCGTGAGTTCCGCCAGTCATCATACGCTCCTACTTTCTTTATATCTTTTATATCACCTACAGTAACATGACATTAATGCTCAGTCAAAATAGAAGATTTCATGGATATTATAAGGCGATGCGACGTGTGCCAAAAACTGTTTCACCTCTCTTGACTCCCCAAAATGGTGAGCAGATTGCTTAAGTTATAGCAGGACAACTGGACTAGCTATTGAAGGATTATTTATAATTAATTCAGCATGTCGAATGATTTACTTATCCTGGAAAAAGAAATCGTAAAACCAGAGAGACCAACTTATATGATAGCTGGTTTCAATCAATGGGCTAATGCAGGAAACGTGTCAAGCGGAATTCCGGAATATCTCATTGAAAAATTGCAGGCAAGAAAAATAGGACATATTCGTAAAGATGATTTTTATCTTTTTCAACTGCCCGGAAGTCACTTTTTGTTTAGACCTCCAGTAAAGTATGTTGAGGGATATGAAGAAGACTATCAGGAAGAGACGATTAATGATTTTCATTATGCGGAAATTGATGACAAGGCGCTTGTTTTATTCATTGGTACTGAACCAAATCAACGCGAAGATGTGTATGTAAATACTCTACTAGACGGTGCCGTAGAGTTGGGCGTGAAGAGAATAGTTGTACCCGCAGGTGTGGGGGGTGAGGTTCCATTTGATAAAGAAAGACTTGTAAGCTGTACTTATAGTTTGAAGCAGATGCAAGAAGAGCTAGAGGCTTATGCAGTTACATTTTCGAATTACGGCAGGAACGCCACGATTGGTATGGTAATAAATCACCATTGTAAGGAAAGAGGCATTGAAGCTGTCAGGATGAGTGCCCGGACGCCGAATTACCAATTGCAGCTTGCAATCCCTAGTGACAAAAGAGCGATATATGACATATTAAGAAGAATCAGGTACATGTTTGGAATCAGTCTTGATTTATCTGATCTGGAAAGAGAAAGTAAACAGCAAAATTCTGATTTCCAAAATGCGCTAAAAAGATTATGTGTGGAGAATCCCGAACTCGCACCTCAGATAACGGATTATATGGAGGAGGTTGAAAAGGAATTTAAAGAGATACGATTTAACGAGCCTACAAAGATACCTGATATTTTCCTGAAAGAATTTGATAGTAATTGACCTGCCCCATACATAAAGGATACCACCAGTTAGCCAACTAACTCACTCATGCTCCATTAAAGCCTCTAAGAATCCTTGTATCTTAACAAAACTGCAGCAACCCTGTTTATTCGTGCCCAAAATGGTATTGACAACGGCTTCCCGAAGGACTAAAATCAACTCCCTAGCGTAACGCTAATACCTAACCATGCCCGGCCTCAATACAGGGGATGAGTCCCGGAAGGAGGTGGGGTGGTGGAGCGAAAGTTAACGGCACTGTTATCGCTGAAATGTTAGGTGATAATCAGTGCTTTTTTCTGTTTATTGAAAATTACTCAATAATAATAAAACATGGTGAAAGGAGTCAGAGACAATGCCAAAGTATTTCATGACCTGGGAAGTAGACCCGACCAGAGTCCCTATTGACCTCAAGGAGAGGAGTGCGCTGTGGAGTGGGATGATGGAGATGATAAAGCAGCAAATGAAAGACGGCACGACTACCGAATGGGGGAGTTTTGTCGGCGAGGCCAAAGGGTATTCAATCGGCGAACAGAGTGAAAAAGAACTGGTCAAGACCTTGCAACAGTATTACCCGTATGTCACTTTCGAGGTACACCGGGTGATGACAGTAGACGAGATGGTTGAGGTCATCAAGTCCTTAGGTGAGTAGTAGAGCGTACTTAACTCAATAGGACCAGAGCATCCTTCTTACTCTGGGAGCAGGAGAGTGTCCAGGAACGCAAGGCTGGCAGGTCTTTAGTGGTCTGCTGGCGTTGTTGGTCACAGCAAATTTACGAAAATCCGCGCCGTGATGTTGATATAAATATGCATGATGACGGCCGACCAGCAGGAGTTGCTTCGGTAGGCCACATAGCCGAAATAGATACCCATAATTATCGTGCTGACCATCTCTATTTCCGGCTTGCCGAAGTGGAGCAGGACAAACGGCACCATCTGTACCAGGATACTGGCCTCTCCCAGTTTTTCCTTTAGCCCGAAGAGAAGGAAACCGCGCAGTATGAACTCCCAGCCGAACAGATAAGCGGCTGTTTCAAGGGAGTACCTGACCAGCTTGAACTCCACCTGAGTGTAGTAATTTGCCACTGAAGGCATGCGGGCCGCAGCATACAGGATCGGGAGTCCCAGGATGACGATAATCGCTAAATGAATTCCCCAGAGCCTCCAGTTACCTAGTCTCAGTCCAAAGTCGAGAGGATTCCTTCGCAGCAGGAGTATAATCGACAGGATGGGTATGGCTGCATAGTAAACCAGCGAACTTGCCCAGTCAGGTTGGATGGGATGGTACTCATTAAGGGCCAGGCACAAAGAGGCGATAAAGGTAACAATTACCTCTCTGATGTACCTTCGTAGGAAGTCGTAGAGCGCTCGTAGTTCTGTCTTGAATAACCTGAGCATAGTGCCTCTTTGGTATTAATAGTGTCATAAATGGTAGGGGCCATGCAATATCAGGCTGCGTGTAATTAGCTAGCTCAGTTAGACTGGTGACACTGATTTTAATGACTTTCCCTTGGCTCTACTGCGTTTCTCCTTAAGTAAGAAAACCAAGGGGGACACCCCCTTGAAATCCCCCCTGCCTTCGCCGGAGCGGCTACGCACAGGCAGGCGTTCCAAAGGGATTTCACCCATCTGGACTCCCCAAAACGGTGTGGGAGTAGTCTTCAGGCGGGAGTCGTTCGCACCTTGGAGGGTGCCGCGTTATTCCATCGAGCGCCCGGGTGGTGACTACAAGTGGAGGGATTGGGAGAGGCGAAGCCTTGGGAGTAAATAAGCGTTCTAAACATTGCTAAAAGCGAGTTTTAGAGAGATGTAGACTCTACTTATCGAAGGGGAGTTTTAGAGGGCACAGCCCTCTAATATTAATTTCCCCCTTCCCCTCTGGGGAAGGGGACTAAGGCCCGCCTGCCATAGTCCCGGAGGGACGGCGGGCAGGGGATGGGGCCGCCAATACTAAGCAGGGCGCGTGAGGAGAATAACAGGATGTCAGGGTTTCACTAATGACATGAACGGGTACACGTAATTGACAGTTCTGGCAGTGCTGGCGTATATTCGGTATTTAGACAACAATTATTAACCGGATTGGGATTGTTCGAAAAGGAGATATGGGGCTATGAAACACCGGGAAGGTAATTTCAAAGGTTATCAGGATTTCAATATCTACTACCAGTGCTGGCTGCCGGAAGGAGATACTAGGGCGGTATTACTGATTACCCACGGCTTCGCTGAGCACAGCGGGCGCTATGTAAACGTGGTCGACCACTTCGTTCCCAAAGGCTATCCTGTTTATGCCCTGGACCATCGGGGACATGGCAAGTCGGATGGTGAGCGCGTACAGGTTGAGCATTTCAGTGACTACACCAGAGACCTCAAGACCTTTTTCGACATCGTCCGTCAGGAAAACCATGATGACAAGATTTTCCTTGTGGGACACAGCATGGGCTCGGCTATAAGCCTGGCCTATGTCCTGCGATACCAGCATGAACTGGCTGGACTGATAACCTCTGGCGGAGGTATAGCCAGACCGGGCGATCCCCCACCGCCACCAAGGCCAACCGGTCAGCCGTTGGATACGGCGTTCCTCAGCCGTGACCCGGCGGTTATTGAAGCCTACGAGAACGACCCGCTTGTCTACCGGGGTCCCATACCTCAGAGGTCAGCGGTTGCTGATATGAGGAGCACGCTGCCCGAGCGCGTGCCTGAGATAAAGCTGCCTGTCCTGATAATGGCGGGTAATGGTGGCCCGGACGGCGCCCGCAGCCAGGTGCTCTATGAACTCATCGGCTCCGAAGATAGGACGCTCAAGCTCTATGAAGGCTTGTTACACGAGATATTCAATGAGCCGGAGCACCCGCAGGTTCTGGCTGACATGGAAGCATGGCTGGAGGTCCACCTGTAGTCTAGTTACTGCCCTTTAGTCGTCTGGTGGCTGTTCGGGCTTTATCTGTGCTATTGAGTCCTGCCAGGTAGTCACATGCCTTTCTTCATCAGCAACAATTTGTTGCAACAGACCTACTGTGTCCTCATCGAACGGGGTGTTTTGCATATAACTGCCGTAGTCTCTAATAGCCCTTTTCTCAATCCAGACGTCGGTCCGGAGCACAAATACCTTGCCTGCGAATGTGACAAGGAAGCCAAATATTGTTCAGGCGGTCTGAAAAAGAAGCCCAAGGCGTGAAGGAGACCCTTCAAGTTCTTTTATGCGATTATTCAGGTTGTCGACGTGTTGTTGCTCGTTGGCAGCGGCTGCAGCAAGCTTATTGAGCATTTCTTCTTCATGAAAAGCCCGGGTCTGTGCTTTGTACAGGGCGGTGGCAAGGCGTTCCATGTTGTACATCATCTTCAGGGCACTAATAGCCGAACTCATAACAATCACCTCACAGTCCACATCGCTATATGCGTAATTCTAAATGGGGACGCTATCATAGTCAATTGAAACAGGTATGATGTCCTTGCCGTAGAGTACAGACACTAGTAGTGATATGATATCCTTTAATTACTGTTAGTGTGGCACGGACGGGAGAGCAAAATGGAATTGATGGAAGCTATCAGAAAGCGAGCCAGTATTCGTAGCTATGAAGACAGGCCTGTACCGGATGATAAGCTATTGAAGGTCCTCGAGGCAGCACGGTTGGCCCCCTCGGCCAGTAACCGGCAGAGGTGGAAGTTCATTGTCGTGAAGGACAGAGAGCGGCGAAAGGCACTATCTAGAGCGGCTGGTGGGCAGGCTCATCTGGCCGAAGCCCCCGTAGTAATTGTTGCGGTAGCGACCATGCCGGAGTATATCATGAGGTGTGGGATACCGGCGTACGCGATTGACCTGGCAATCGCCGTCGACCATATGACGCTGGCAGCCGCCGATGAGGGACTGGGGACGTGCTGGATTGGTGCCTTCTCTCAGGAAGAGGCCAGGAAAGTGGTCGGGGTGCCGGACAACTATCGAATTGTTACGGTAATGCCCCTGGGCTTCCCCCGGCTACCGGGGAGAGAGAAAACACGTAAGTCCCTGGACGAGATAGTCTGCTACGAGGCTTTTAGGGAGTAGGGCTGGGCACCTGTATTTTGTTTATGGGCTGAGTGGAGCAAACAGTGCTCTCATTTGCTTACGGGTAATACCTGCTCCAACCAGCTACTCACATAATCTGCTATCTCTTCCCAACCCGGCTCGGAAACGACCCAGTGCGAGTGGTTGTCGAATAGCTTGTAGGTTGAGACGTGTCGGTATTTCTCAGCCACTTTCTGAACGACAGAACGGGGTGTTATCTTATCCAGTGCGCCGGCGACAACGAGCATGGGGCAGGTAATCTTTGACTCATCAACCCTTGAGGCCTTTTTACGGTCGAAAAACCAGAACCCCATCTCAAACGCCGCTCGCCCCGACTCGTAAACGTATTTATCATAGATTTCTCTCTGCTCTTCCGGCGTGAACAGTTGCAGCATCGAGTAGGTTGCCTCTTTGAGCGTCAGGCGCATCGGCTTGCGCCAGAAACCCCATCTTAATTGCGAGCTTAAAAAGGTTCTGACTACGGATGGCTTCAGGATGTTAATCCCGGCGGGAGAGGCGGGTGTGAGCAGTACCAGTGCCTCGGCGGGTACCTGGCTACCGACTATCTGGGTCAGCAGGCCCCCCATGGAATGTCCCATGATTATCGTTTTCTGATCGAGTTTCTCAATTTCCTGTATCAGGTCGCTGGCGTAGTCGAGGAGGCTGGTGGTGCCCAGTGCCGGGTCTGGAGTCCCGTTCGGATCCATATCGTGAAAGCGTAATGTAGGAGTGATGCAGTGATACCCCTTACCCTCGAAGTATGACTTGTAGTTTGCCCAGTACCACCCACCACCCATCATGCCGTGAATCATTATTATCGTTCGTGCCAATGGAACACCTCCGTCACTAGTGTCGGGCTAGCCAATTGTAGTCGTGCTATAGGCGAGTGTCAACAGGTCGGAGATAGGTATGGACTCGCCTGTGCCGTTCATAGACGGTATGCTCTTGGATTAGATAGTCTGCTATGAGACTTTTAAGGAGTTAGTTCTGGGGGCTTGATGTCTATGCCAAGGATTGAGGCAGCTTCGATTAATGAGTTAACTTCATAGTCCGGCTTTGTACCATGTGACCATGTTCTGTTATTTCTATTTAGCCAACACGTCGTAATTCCTACTTCGCTGGCTCCAATAATGTCGTAACTCGAGTCCCCTATATGAATGATGTGCTCTGGCTTCACGCCATATTGGTCAACAATCTCTGAAAAGAACCTTTTATCAGCACTTGCTTTATACGATTCTATTTGTTCAGAGGTGATGACTCTGTCAAAAGGGTACATTTGCGTTAGTGGCCCGAGCATATCGTCATCCGTATCACTGGCAAGGCATATCGGGTATTCCCTGCCTACCGAGTCCAGAAACCGTATAGCGTCGTCATGCGGGGTGCTGAATGCATGTTGCTGTACCAGTACCATTGCCGCCTCTTTCGGGTCGAAATCAAGGCCAATCTCCGAGAAAAACCCGGAGTACATCATCTCGAATATTGCCTTCAGCGGGACATACGACCGTTCTTCAATAATATGGTCATCAATCAATTGAAATAACAGGTCTCCGACACGATTCCAGTATTCATCGGCCAGTTCGGTGGTGTATCTGTCCTTCAGGAATGTTCGCCAGACCGCGTGTCTTATGCTGTCGATATCCACCAGTGTACCGAACATGTCTATGCTAATGACTTTAAACCCCATTGACTCCCTTTATCCTGACAGGTGAATTAGAAAAAAAATAGCTCTGCTGGCGCCGTGAGCTTTCTGTGATGAGTATGACGCATGTGAGTGTCAGATTACTGCATTAGAAATTACATTATACCTGCTGTATATAGCTTGAGCAAATAAGCCGGGTTTCTTGACACTCGCTCCGGCAAACGGCTAAAATAGCCATTGCGCCGAGGTAGCTCAGTCGGTAGAGCAGTAGACTGAAAATCTACGTGTCCCCAGTTCGATTCTGGGCCTCGGCACCAGTATATTTGCGGAAGTAGTTCAGTGGCTAGAACGCCTCCTTGCCAAGGAGGAGGTCGCGAGTTCGAATCTCGTCTTCCGCTCCATATTATTATGAAAGCGGCGTCGCTTTATCTATTCAGGCGACGCTGTTATTATTTAGGATACTGGAGTAAAAGAAGGAGGTACGTGCAATGGCTACGGGAAATGGCACCTTACAGGGAAAAGTGGCGATTATCACCGGTGGCGGCACCGGCCTGGGCAAGATGACGGCGTTGCTCATGGCTAAGGAGGGAGCTGATATCGTTGTGGCGGCCCGTCGTGTCGGTGCTATTGAGCAGACGGCTAAAGAGGTCAGAGACATTGGCCCCAGAGCGCTGGCTATTCCTACTGACGTTACCGACCCGGCACAGGTCAATAATCTGGTGAAGCGGACGCTGGCAGAAATGGGTGGGCTTGATATCCTGGTCAATAATGCCGGCATTGTTCGTGGGCAGGAGCGCAGACCACTCTGGGAGGTCACTGATGAGGACTGGCGTATCGGGATTGATACCAACCTCAGCGGGGCCTTTTATTGCTGTCGGGCGGCAATTAAGCACTTCGTTGACCAGGGGCACGGTAAAATCATCAATGTTGCCTCCGGTAATGGTGTGAGAGGTGCTCGGGGCGATTTCATGTACGGTACCGCTAAAGCCGGGTTGATTAACTTCACCCGTGTCCTGGCAACGACGTTTGCCCAGGAGAATATACAGGTGAACTGTATCGCTCCCGGTTTTATTAATGTCTTCAACCTGCAACCGGAGCCGTCAACCAGAGAGAGGCCCGGCACTTCCCCATTTATCCCGGTAGGACGCTTCGGTGTGCCGGAAGATATCGGGCACCTAGCCCTGTTTCTGGCCTCTGACGCTTCCAACTATATAACAGGCGTACTGTTTGCTAATGACGGTGGTGGACTGGCCGGAGGCATCGCTCCAACCGGATATGCACCCGTTATCGCAATGGAGGAGGACTAAGATGGTCGCTAAAGATTTTAATCTAGGTGGTAAGATAGCCCTGGTTGCCGGGGACAGTAAGTACTGGAGTAAGTATGCGGGAGCAGCCCTGGCCGAAGCCGGCGCTGATGTGGCTATCACGGCTCGAAATACAAAGCGGCTAGAACAGACTGCTGAGGAAGTCCGTCGTCAGGGGCAGAAAATACTGGCAATCTCCACTGACACTACCGATGCTGCACAGGTGCAGAAAATGGTGGACCAGGTTGTTACCGAGTTCGGTCGGATAGATATTCTGGTGAATGCCAACGAACTGCTTCTTGCCAAGCCTTTCCTTGAGACAACGGAGGCCGAATGGCGCCGGGTTCTTGATACAAACCTGAACTCCGCATTCAACTGCTGCCAGGCGGTGGGCAGACAGATGCTCAAGCAGGAGAGGGGAAGGATTATCAACCTTATCTCATGCCTGGCGGAGAGGGGAGTCGAGAACTTCAGCGCCTACTGTGCGGCTATGGGGGGAGTGTTACAGCTTACCCGGGCACTGAATATCGAATGGGCAAGGCACGGTATCACGGTGAATGCCATCGGTACCGGCTGGATGTCCGAAACTGACCAAACCGGGGCACCGCAGGAGGAGCTACTCTTGAAATACATACCCCTGAAGCGGTATGGGCATCCTGGCGAGGTGGGCTCGCTGCTGGTATACCTGGCATCTGACACCACTGACTTCTTAACCGGCCAGTTCCTCTATGTCGATGGTGCTGCTATGTCACACCTTTAGTCTTGGACAGTACTATCACACGCCGTAGCTAAGTCGAGCCGACAGGCGTACGGGTAGGCCGTGCGCCTGCATCTTTTCCTGGGTGGAACGGATATCGTAGGGGACACGGTAGAGTCTCACCAATTGCTGTTCGCTGTCGTAGATGGCATAGGCAGCGTCCGGATTGCCATCGCGAGGTTGCCCCACGCTACCGGGATTGATAATCAAGCGGCCTTCACTCGTTGCCACCGGATTATCTGGCAGGAAATATCGTGCGGAGCAGTCTTCGGTCTCGTCACAAGAAAATACTATAGGCTGATGTGAGTGACCTACCAGGCAGAATTGTGTCCTGAAGTAAGTAAGATTCTGAAGGGCGGCTCCAGAGGATAACAGGTATTCGCGGATAGGCTCTCTGGGGCTGCCATGTGCCAGGGTGAAGTCGCCTGCTTCGCTTATCAAAGGTAGATCTCTGATGTATTCGATATCCTCGTTACTGAGCTGTTGTGCCGTCCACTGATTTGCAGCAGCAGCGTCCGGGTTGAAGTCAGAGGTGCTAATCTTCCCGACGGCTGCCCAGTCGTGGTTACCAGCAACACATATATTAGTGGTCTGGCGAAGGATGGTAAGGCATTCCCCTGGGTCCGGACCGTAGCCGACAATGTCTCCCAGACACCATATCTCGTCGACCCTGCCCTGATTTGCCATGTCATCCAGTACCGCAGTCAGGGCTTCTAAGTTTGAGTGGATATCGGCAATAACTGCGTAACGCATTTCAGACCTCAGATGTCTGCCGGAATCGAAGGTGAGTAACTGCTCTGAATGGGGAGCTCAGTAGTCACGGTCGTTCCCATACCTGGTTCTGATTGAATTCTCAGCCTTGCCCCGATGAGTTGGGCCCGTTCCTGCATCCCGGCAAGTCCTAGCTTGCCGGCGACCGCCAGGTCTTCGATTCTCCCCGGTAGTTCAAAGCCGATGCCATC
>Ga0209427_10000195_pt1 | contig 60034 bp, 55 predicted proteins | sample DeeMarSWOR136_30_FD_187465 | JGI IMG/M metagenome (GOLD analysis project Ga0209427, IMG submission 187465) | Marine sediment microbial communities from White Oak River estuary, North Carolina - WOR-1-36_30 (SPAdes) (version 2) | ecosystem: Environmental > Aquatic > Marine > Intertidal zone >...
CGCGCGCTTCTTTTATCTGTATTTAATTGGATGCCCCAGTTTTGTCTTTCCTGATTTGGTACTGGATCAACTTCTCTGCCCTTTCGCTGAGGGGGATGCCAACAACCTCCTTAATCAGGTCTTTCATAAATGCGGTCTGGCCATTGTATAGCCCATAGATACCCTCCTGGAATCTCGCAGCATGAAGCTCAAAAGGTTGCTTGAGGGCTAATATATAGATTGACTCTGTAACAGCATCCTTGTCCTCTGGGGTGTGGACCCTCAGTTCTATCCCCCTGTTTTTATCGTCTTCCTCAGGAAAGCAAAAGGTCTCGTTGGCCGTTAAGAAATTATCCTCCTTAAATCGATTCGGTATCAGCCTGAGGACCTTTTCGTCCTCTAATATGTTAAAAACCGAAAAGTAGCAGTCCTTTGTTGGCCTAAGACGTATCAGCATTTCATCGCCGTCTTTGAAACTGGACTGGTTCAGTGAGGCCTGGAGCCTGAAAGATGGGTCCACGCCGCTGGTCTCCTCAGCCACACCTGCCTTCATCCTGACCCAGTATAGCAAGGAGGGTGCCTCTTGCCCTTCCTTGCGAATCTCCTTTAGGCCTTCCTCTAGTATCTCCTTATCAATCAGCCTGCCGTAGGGTATTGCCCCGAGTATGCTGCCTGAAAGCCTGAGGTTAACCACAAGGGTCTCTGCTGAGATATTAGCACCGACGACCTCCTCTACGGCCTTTCGCATGGCATCTTCTATGGCCCGACTCCTCGCCTGTTCCTTGCTGATCTGCTCCACTGGGGCTGTACCTTCAACCGTGACCCATGTGACATCTTGCGCTAAGAGAAACGGGACGAAAAATGCACATTGGAGCACGAAGATCGGCACGATACATGAAAATCTAGCCTTGATTATCGATTTGCCGCTTTTCACCTAAATATTTACCTCGCCTCCGACCTCAAGCGTAGCGATCCTCAAGGCCTAATGGGCCGCTCCTCCAACCTGCCTACTTTACCTCAGTACTCTGCTCACTGCTATGTCCTTCAGGATATCCAAAGATGGCATGATGACCGGGGTTTGTTCCGTGCCCATCCGGCGCGAAACGCGGGTGACGTGACTTTTTACATACTCGAAAATCTCTTTCACGCTAATCCAGCTATCATCATCTGCGTCAGCCTCGCCCTTGAGTGCCCTCAACAGAAAATAGGTAAAAAGGCCGTGTTTTGTTTCGGCATAGATATTGCTCATCTGCCCTCCTGACGCTGCACTGAGAGAGACGACCGCATCAGAATGGAGGCTGACATCCTTCACATGGACAAGGGCTGGTCTGGCCCCTTTTGTAAGCATCTCAGCGGCTCTTGCTGCAACACCACTAAAGCAGGAATCAAGGAATACATAAACTCTCTGTATACCGAGATTGCCCAGGTCTTGATAGAAGTCCGTCAGTTTGTAGCCTGTCTGTTCGATGAATTTGGTATCGCCATCATGGGGAACCAGATAGGGATCGCCTTTTTTCATGTCAGGGGCACCATGGCCTGCAAAGTACACATAGAGGGTTGAATCCTTCCCAACATTGGATGGAATAAACTGCTTGAGATATCCCTCTATCCTGGCCTTGGTTGCGTCGCTGTCTATTAAGGAAATAATATTGTCTTCTGGCACTCCCAAGACCTTGATAAAATAATCCTTTACAATGAGTGCGTCCTTTCTCGCATAATCCACACTGGGCAAGTGAGCATAGTCCTCTATGCCTATGATGAGGCCCCAGTCCTTAGGATATGGCTTGTGCGCAAGGTCAGGAGGGAGCTTGGCGACGTCTGTTAATGCCTTTAGAACAAAAGCCTTGGATTCCATGAGCTCATCATCGAGGTAGATTCTTACCTTCCACTCACCCGGATATTTTGCTGCCTGATCACCTTCAATAGAGAGCCGGTGCCATGCGGTTGCCTCTCTGAGATACTTTCCACGGGAAGTCTTAAGGGGAAATTTTCCGGTAGAATAATAGAGATTGCCTGCCGGGTCGTACCACTCCCACCGCAGGGTGTGTTTTCCTGATAGGTTCTTAAACTTAAGAAGGGCAATAGCCTCACTATCTTGTGTGCTAAACGTGGTGGTAGGCTCTGAAGGAATCCCTGTGGTCCCTGTATCATCGATCCCTTTTGACAGTGTGGTCCCTACGAACTTAAATGGCGGCTTTTTCTCTACCTGCTTTGTAGAGGCACAGGCAAAGATAACGAGGGGAACGATCAGGAAGATAAAAATTACCTCCTTTACTCTATGCATGATACACCTCCAAACGCTAAAAACCCCATCTCTTTAACCAACTACATGGATGTGATAAGGCCTTACACCTCCCATCAGCCGGGCCATGCTGGAAAGTGACCTTTAGCAAGTGATCCTGATTCTGAGTGAGTAGGCTCAACTGTGATTGGATGAAATTGATCTCTTAACAACCGATCATGATTGGGAAAATGAACCTCAAGTTCAAATTTTTGGGGTTAGACCCGAATCCACCCCGAAGCTGGCGTGCCTTTCAAATCAATCAGCGGGTAAATCCTTTTTGTTGGTAGCATCTCATGACATTCTTGTCAACAAATTTTTATGGCGGTTTATACAAGCCTCTGGAAATGCAAAAGATTATGTCTCAAACAATACAAGTAGAATTGTAATTTTGTTCTTGATATCTTAGTTGGGTTTGATATGGTAAGTAATCGATATCTTAAGAAATGCCTTGAGAAGCAGAGAGAGAAAGGACAAAATCATGAAAAAGATGTGGTTTACTTCACTGGTTTCCTCTGAAGATTTGGTCAAAAAGTTGATATCTCAAATGAAAACCTATGGCCTTGAGGTTAATGGGCATTTCTGGAAGGATGATCTTGAAAAGGTGGCCTGGATGGGTGCTAGGGATGAGTTGCTAGATTCAAAGATTGCGCTATGGGGAATATTAGCGTCCGATGAAGAGTTACTCAAACCAGCCATCCGATATGGACTATCTCTTCTGGCGATCACCGTCCAGGCCCAGAGAGGGCTTAGTTTCCCAATCCTAATATTGCAAACAAAGGGTGAACCTGTATCGGCTGAGAAATTGACCACTCCCCTAATGGGCGTGGATGTTTTGTCTGTCTCGGACCCAGGGGTGGGTGCAAAACTGGTCGCGAAGGTTCACGGGTCGACAAGGGAAATATCAGCGGAATATCGTCTTGACACTTACGGCAGTGCCCAGATTGGGCAGTGGTTTGAGATCGGGCCGGAAAATACCTCCTGGCCCGGTTCCATGTTTGGAGTGGCAGGCGCCAACATTGCCTTTCATGCAATTGGCCCCAAGGGGAAACTTCCGAGTCAGTCGGTTCTCAACTATCCGATGAAGGGCTTAGAACTGAACCTGGGTGAAAAAGAGTATGGGGCCTGGGCTGTTCAAAATGAGTTGGATACTGAGACCTCTTATTTTGTCAAAGTGGAAGGATTCCCTGAATCAATTGTCTTTGGCCCTTATTCTACCGAGGAAGCAGCAGATGTATATGTGGTCAAGCTCAAATAGATGTGCCAGTTTGACATTTTTACTGGTGCATATTATGTAATATTGAAAGAAATTAAAAAATTAGGTCTATGATTATGGATAGAGAAGAGATTCCTCGCAAGAATTTGGACAATCAGCAATTCATGCAGCTTCGTCAGATCACAGAGAAAACTGTTAGTGCTTTGGAAAAACGCCTGAAAGGGCATCTGAATATCTTAAGACCCCTTTTTATCCCCAGAAAGCTACTGGGCACTTATGTAAGAAGTGCTACGATGGAGGAGGTGCCTGGCTCAGATAAGGCCTTTGCTGAACTCCAAGAGCAGTATGCATCGATTTGCGAAAAACCTTTTGGATTGCCCAGGAAGCTTCACGCCCCTTTACCCTCTATGTCGAACCAATTGGAGGGAGCCCCTTTTACCTACTCTCTTTACTCTGGAGATTCACAGGAAAAGCCTACTAACATCATGGCTGCCACCAGATGGATTCTTTCGTATCGAAGTGAGTGCCCTCTCAATCGCTTGAAGGCCATGTTGTCCGAGGTTGAGCCGCAGCAGGCTGACGATATGAGACAATGCCTCATTAACCATCTGGCAATGGTTGTTTTCCTGAAGCATTACCCTGCCTTAACCCAGTTACTCCAGGATCTTCGCTACGAGGTGGGAATCAGAGAACTACCTGACTTTGGGGGGCTCCCTGTTGTGGTCCTGAAGGCGCCACTTGAGACTTTTCTTCCTCCGGATAACTTTATCGTTCAAGTTACACAATTATCCGGGATTCCTGCCTTCCAAGAGCTTATTGACCTTGACGCAGTGGACAATATTCCTGATCCCCTGAGAGAATCGTTGAAGAGTTCTATCAGCTGAGGGAGTTACCAAACAAACTCCATCTCTACCTTTTCCCCGGCGGGCAATATTTTGCGGGAAGGTTTAAGAGCAATCCGAAGGGTACTACGCTCGTCAGGGCCGGGCTCGCTGGCTGTAATCTCCAGGTTCTCAGGACCCAAGTGACCGGTCTTTTCCCAGAATAGAGAAAAGGCTTGGCTAAGCGCTTCCTGAAGCTCAGAGGGCCGAAGGTCTTTTTTGAAATTATCCCTACACCATAAGAGAAACTGGGTGATTCTAGACACGAAAGCCTGGTAGCCCAAGGATCCGCCTGCAAGGGTTGACTCTGCCGGCGTAAAAGCAACGTCTTTACCTTGCTGAGCGATAAGCGGCATGATTCCTGCCCTGATGAATTGATGGATTCTGTCCTCGGCAAAAGCAGCCTCAGTTGGAAGGGACACGGTCGTGTCTTCCGTATTCAAGGCCAGATCTTCCAGTCGTATATGCTGCCATTCAGTAAATCGGGTGGGCCAACCATACCTGACAACGCTCTGTGCCAACAGACACCCGATAGCCCATACCGGGCTCGCCCAAAGGCGACGGCGCTCCTCAAGCGGAACCAGTCGAGGTTTATTATCTGTCCCATAAGAATAGCGGGCCAGGAAACGATTACAGGTAACTACTAACCAGTTCGCCGAAGAAGCCTGTCTTAAACGGCGCCATTTTGCAAAGGCTGGACCTTCCAGATAATGAGGCAGAAAAGGGAGTTTCTCCAGGTCCTGCCAGGTATCGAGATATAGGAACTTGTGGGTAATCCATGAAATTGTTGGGACCAGAAGGGTCTCTGAAAACCGGGCGATCTTTTCAAGAAATTCAAGGCTTCTTGGGGAATTATCAAAGGGAAGGTCAACGATGACCAGAGAAGGCAGATCTTGTATCAGTCTAGTGGTTAAGCTGCTTAGCGTTTCATCCAATGTTTCAAAAGACACTGGGACGATCCCGAGCTTGATCTGACCATCTATTCCCCCTTGCTGGATGAGGAGTTTCAGGCCACGCCAGACGACTTCGAGATTTCTGAACTTCTCATAAAAAAGAATATAGCTCAGTATCTGTTGAAGGACGGTATCGATCTGATCCGTCAGGGTGTAGGTTTCAGAAGGAGGACTTGGACTTTCCCCCGGAAGGGCCACCATCTTTAAAATATCATCAACGGCACGTGCCGAAGTCCTCTTTGGTTTATGAGGTTCAGTCTTGATTTGAATCGGCGGAAGATCCGGCCACTCTTTAAGCCGTGCACCTATTTCACGTGAGGATAGGCCTTTAGCACTGGCTTCTTGAATAGATCTTTTTGCATCCAAAAGGTTCTTTAAAAAGGCGTTGCTTTGGATAAGGCCATCGGGGTGGAAGTCCTTTAGCCTTTTGCATCTGATGTCGAGGCCTCCGGCCGGACACAAGTCTCTGGGAATGGGAATATAAAAAGACAGCCCCAGCTCATCTATAACCTGGTCTAGATTGGTATTGTCAATCTGGATGGGCTCTTCAGTCCATGCGATATCATCAATAGATCTGAAAGGTGCCAGGGCAAGAATCTTAAAAGGCATGGAGGGAATCTGCATTTTTTCTCCAGAGACCACAAGGTTTGAGCACCACCTCCCGTTTGTTATGCCCCTGGGAGGAACTCTGTAACCGCTATTTGAGGGTCAAACATGCCTATTTTTCTGCATATAGCAGGAGGGAATAGGGGCTTATATTAACGTTGCAATAACTTCTTGAATATGGACTTTCCCCTTTTGGCGTTTCTATCCCTATGCTCACCCCGGGGATACTCCTCCTCTTCTTCATGGGAGGCGTTCATGGGTTCTTCTGGGACGGGTTCTTCCAATTCTGCCAAACGGCCTTCACCCAGAAACCGGAAATTGGGCCCCTGGGGGCTTAACCCCAGGCGATTATCTGGTTTGAGGGGAGCCTGCTCATCAACAGGCTGGCCATTGATGGAAATCAACTTCTGTCCGGTGAGATCCTTCACCCAGTATTGATTCTGAGTGAAAAAAAACTCGCCATGGCGATCAAGAATTGCTGGGTGGTTCAGGGTAAAATCACAGTTCGGGTTTCTCCCAATGGTCACAGGCAGTTCTTTAAATGAACGGAGTGTAGGGCCATATTGAATGATAAGGGGAACCTGCGCTTTTTGGATGGAAATCTGCTCTCTCAGGACCTGTTCAGGCTGGGCATTGGCCATTGAAGGCTTCTCAACCATTGATACTTCCGGTTCTTTTGGCGGGCTTGGCAAAGGGACATCCTCGATTTCATGCTGGGGTTCCATCATCTTGGTCAAAAAGCTTACCTTGGGACCGCCTTCAGAAAAAACCAAGACATCCCCATTTTTGAGATATGCCTCCTTAACCCTTTTTCCGTTCACAAATGTTCCATTGGTGCTTTGATCAATCAATTTAAAGCGATTGCCTTCCCTGACAATTTGAGCATGTTTTCGAGAGACAATGGATAGGTCCTTCGGGAACTGCATATGGCAAGTCGGATGGCGACCAACAGAGATGGTCGATTCCGAAAACTCCTGAATTTCACCTTTTAGAGGTCCCTGGATATGAACGAGCTGGACGACAATAACGGGTATGGTTTTCATATGCTGAAGGTGTCTATTGCAGCTTTAAAGTGAAAATCACTCAAAGCCTTTATGTTTTTATCGACATCTTGTTTATAAATAGTTATAGTTTAAAGACATTATGTCAAGAAAATAATGGGCTTCCACTTGCCGTAATTTTGTAGAAGATTAGACTGCCCTTGGTTCACGTTTCCGTTAAAATACTTAAGTGTTTGGTATATGCCAAAAAGTGTTTCTTTCGGTAAATCAGAAGTTGGCCCAAAACGTGCGAATAACGAGGATGCTTTTTGCGTAAGCCCTGAACTGGGCTTTTGCCTTGTTGCAGACGGTATGGGTGGTGCGGCAGCCGGCGAATTGGCGAGTCGTATCTTTGTTCAAACTACAACGGAAGTTTTTTCAAGGACCGGGGGTCGATCTGAAAAAGAAACACTCGAGCTGGTGAAAAGGGCCTTTAGTTTTGCTAATGAAAGGATTCTGGGTCATGTACAGGAAAATCCTCTCGACACGGGAATGGGCTGCACAGCAGAACTACTGACTTTTTCTGATGAAGGTTTTGTGCTTGGACATATGGGAGACAGCAGAACCTATCGCTTTCGTAATGGACAGCTCAAACAACTGACCCAAGATCACTCTCTTGTCCAGGATCAGATAGACCAAGGTCTGATCACGCCGGCCGAAGCCAGAAAGCATTCCCTCCGCCACATTATTCTACGGGCAGTTGGTATCGAAGAGAGTTTGGCCCTTGACCTCGTAAGGGGAAAGACGTTCACTGGTGACCTGTTTCTTCTCTGCTCAGACGGTCTTACGGATATGGTCTACGATACCCAGATCCAGGATGTCCTCTCTTCGGCAGGCGCTTTGCCTCAAAAGGGAGAAAAACTCATTGAGTTGGCTAAATCGGCCGGAGGTAACGATAATATTACTGTAGTCCTGGCTGAAATAATGTAATCAAGATACAACACGAGAAATTTGTTGCCCATGCTGAAAATGAAATGGCGGTGAGGAACTGCCTCGATTGCTTCATGGCAGAGCCATTCTCCGAATTCAAAATATTGGAGTGCAGGGCTATTCCTAAACAAAGGAAAGAGTATGTTCGCGTTAATGAGAATACAGTTCAAGAAGTTTTATTATGATACCTATTACGATTTAGTGCTTTCTCTTCCGGCTCATCTTCTATAAGAGTATAATCTGGTTCCGACTCGGCCTCAGACATAGTGGTTTGATTGGTGAGAATAGAATCATATCTCTGTATTCATGAATAAAAAGAGTTCAGATTGATAACAAAGTATGCATTGTCAGTAATTTTTTCGATCATCTTCCTCTCCTTGTAAAAAAGAATTCACAAAGTCTAGTCTTTTGTTCGTCATTCTTTTTGATTATACTCTGTATCAAATCTTCCGATAAGCCTTGATACCCTTTTTCCAAGCTGATTTCTGCCATTCGAAGAGGGCCTCCAACCTTTGGGGCCTGGGTAGCCGTTTCAGTAATTAAATATACAGCTAATGCTCGGACATTCACAAGTTTCATCTGAGGATTGTATAGCCTATGCATTAAGTAGATCGTATACTGGGGAACCCCTGCCAACATGTGTCTGGCTACGCAAAGTCTGGCCGCAAAGTCAAGTGCACTATTGAGTAAATAAATCAGGCTCCTCTTATCAGTTTGTTCATTGTATCCAGATACTATAAACATCATTCCTGGTCTCTGGTCGATGATCTGTCCCTTTTGGGTTGTAGAAGTCCACGGTCTATTTCCGAACCATTTTATATATTCGGATTTACCCCATTCAAGAATTTCGTTCACAATAGGATCAACATCCACCAGTTTTTTTCTGACAATACCTTTTGTAGACAATCAATAAAGCGATTTGCTAGTTCTGAAGCTCCAGAAACTGCAATTCCGCAGTAGTCACTAGGTTTAAAGATTTTGGTATGCATACCATCAATCAAGCATTTTCTAACCTTTAAAACTGATAAGAAATCCTTTTTTCAGGTAGGAAGTATAGAGAAATCAGGATCTTGCGCCAAGATTATAAGGCCTACGCTATATACTGTGTGAGGGCTTATTGACCAATGCCTTGATGACGTCAGGTGCTCGGGCGAGCATCTCTTGGTCCGCTTTTTTCGAAAATATACGAAAAAAAGGTTGACATGGTACACGAAATTATTTAATAGAAGCAAAAGATATAAAGGTGCATTGAGGATGGAAAGAAGAGGGCAGATTCGATTCCTTAGGTGTGGCTTTCATTACCCTAGGGAGGGGTCTGCCCGCCTCCGCCAGATCACCTGAAAATAAATGAGAGGAGGCCATGGGCAGACCCCATAGGTTGCCCATGGATTCATAATAACGTAAGGCCATGGGTGAAATCCATGGCCTTTTTCATTTTTAAATGCTAGAGGCCGATGCCTCGGATGAGGCTGTGTGGATCATGGAAAGATCAAAAGCTTTTTAAATAGCTTTTTTACGAGAAATGCCAGAATGTCCCATCCTGTAAGCGGGGAGCCTCACGCTAAAGTCCTGAAAGAGTGGAATAGCGAAACGGAGAATTCTCTAAAGTAATATGGTCGATAAACCAAAAAACATTTACGAGAAAATAGTATCGGTTCATTTGGTAGAGGGTAGTTTCCTTCCTGGAAAAGAGATTGCAATCAACATAGATCAAACGTTAACCCAGGATGCAACTGGCACGATGGCCTATCTTCAGCTTGAGGCACTGAATGTCTCTAATATAAAAACAGAGCTTTCGGTCAGCTATGTTGATCATAGTACCTTGCAGCAAGGATTTGAGAGCGCAGATGATCACAAATACCTTGAAACCGTAGCGTCGAAATACGGCATCTTATTTTCCAAAGCCGGTAACGGTATATGCCACCAGGTGCATCTTGAGAGGTTTGCAAGGCCAGGCGAAACCTTGCTTGGTTCAGATAGTCATACTCCCACCGCAGGTGCCGTAGGCTCACTCGCAATGGGTGCCGGTGGCCTTGATGTAGCGTTAGCTATGGCAGGAAGGCCTTTTTATTTTACTGTACCAAAAGTAATAAAGATAGCGCTATTGGGAAGATTAAGGCCATACGTTACAGCGAAGGATATGATTCTTCATATCTTAGACCTCTTATCAACTAGAGGGAATGCGGGTTGTGCAATAGAGTATGGTGGAGGTGCCTTAAAACACCTCACCGTTCCAATGCGTGCTACCATAGCAAATATGGGCGCAGAATTAGGTGTCGCAACCTCAATCTTTCCGAGTGATGAAATAACCAGAGAGTTTTTAAAGAAACAATTGCGAGAAGACGACTGGAGGGAATTAAAGGCCGATGAAGGGGCAAGATACGAAAAGATAATAAAAATAAATCTTGAGGAACTGGAGCCTTTAGTGGCCAAGCCGCATTCTCCAGATAATATTGATTCAGTAGAAAACGTAAAGGGCCTAAAGGTTGACCAGGTATGTATAGGAAGCTGCACAAATTCCTCCTATGAAGATTTGATGATGGTAGCGGGGATACTGAAAGGGAAAAAGCTTCATCCTGAAGTGAGCCTCATTGTTGCTCCAGGCTCAAGACAAGTGCTCGAGATGATTTCAGAGAACGGGGCCCTGTCAGAGTTAATAAAATCCGGAGCAAGAATCGCAGAATCGGCCTGCGGCTTCTGTATCGGTGCAAGCCATTCGCCAAAAAGCAAGGCAGTGAGCCTAAGGACGAACAATAGAAATTTTCTTGGAAGATCTGGGACTGGGGATGCAGAAGTCTATCTAGTGAGCCCGGTAGTTGCTGCACTTTCTGCATTAGCGGGAGAAATTGAAAGTCCCACCCAGACTGAAATGCCAGAAATAACCCCTCCAGAAAGGTATTATATCGATGACAGCATGATTCTCAGGCCGCGATATAGTGGTGAATCAATCAAGGGTCCAAACATAAAAGAGTTGCCTAAGCTTGTAGAATTAGATGACCTACTTCATGGTAGTGTAACAATAAAGGTGGGGGATAAGGTAACAACCGATCATATAATGCCTGCGGGACCAAGATTAAAATTTCGCTCAAATGTCGAGAAATACGCGAGCTTTGTCTTTGAAGGACTTGATGAAACATTCGTTCAGCGGGCTATACGGAACAGAGAAAAGAAAGTCGCAAATATCATAATCGCAGGTTCGAGCTATGGACAGGGCTCTTCCAGAGAGCATGCTGCGCTCTGTCCCGCCTGCCTTGGCGTGAAACTGGTGATCGCAAAATCAATCGAGAGGATTCATCGTCAGAATCTCATTAACTTCGGCATCGTGCCATTGTTGTTTGAACATGGAGAAGATTACGACCGGATCGATAAAAATGATATTATTGAAATCCCGGAGATCAGGTCAAAATTGATTCAAAAATCGGATATCTCAGCGATTAATAAGATAAGGCATACTCAAATAAAGCTGATGCATGACTTAAGCGATAGAGACGTTCAGATACTATTAAAAGGGGGTAAACTCAATTATTATCGTGCCTAAAATGTCTCACAAAATAACCTTAATCAGAGGCGATGGAGTGGGCCCTGAAGTGGCAGAGGCAGCTAAAAGGTGTATAGATGCATTGGGAGCCAACATAGAGTGGGAGGCTGTAGATGCCGGTATAGATGTAATGGAAAAAGAAGGTACACCTCTTCCAGAACTAGTTATAGAGTCGATAAAGGAGAATAAGGTGGCGCTCAAGGCACCTATTACAACTCCTCTCGGCTCGGGTTTCAGGAGCGTTAATGTCAGATTAAGGCAGGAACTTGATTTATATGCCTGCCTCAGGCCCTGCAAATATTATCGAGGAGTATACTCCCTGCTCAAGAATCCGGAATCGGTAGATGTAGTGGTTGTAAGGGAAAATACCGAAGACTTATACGTGGGAATAGAGTTTGAGCAAGGGCAGGAGGAAACGAGGAAGATCATTGATGAAATAAGAACATTAACGAAGAAAAGCATTCGAGATGATTCTGGTGTTTCTATAAAGCCAATCTCCAAATTCGGCTCGGAGAGGATTGTGAGGTTTGCCTTTGAATACGCTACATTAAATAGGAGAAGAAAGGTAACTGCTACAACAAAATCAAACATTATGAAATCCTCTGATGGGTTATTTCAGCACGTGGCAGAGGAGGTTGCAAGGGAATACCCGGAAATTGAATTCGAACATAGATTAATAGACAATATGTGCATGCAACTGGTACAGAAGCCAGAATTATATGATGTTTTAGTACTACCCAACCTCTATGGAGATATTGTATCTGACTTGTGTGCAGGCCTCGTTGGCGGCCTAGGGATTGCACCGGGAGCAAATATTGGAGACACCTATGCAGTATTTGAGGCGACGCATGGCTCTGCTCCCATGTATAAGGGCTTGAATAAGGTAAATCCGGCAGCGCTAATCTTAAGCGGAGCACTGATGTTAAGGCATATAGGAGAATTTGAGGCAGCGGATAGGCTAGAAAGAGGTGTTGCCGCGGTTATCGAGGAAGGGAAGGATGTTACATACGATTTAAGGCCATCAAAGGACAGGGTTTCTGCTGCGGGCACAAAAGAAATGGCCGATGCAATTATCAGAAAGATAAGGGGTGGTGAAAATGGATGAAGAGGATTTAAAAAAGCTCACCAAGACGGCTGAAAAATCAAGTATGATCGATGACAAATTATACTGGGAGTATAATGTAAAAAGAGGACTCAGAAATGAAGATCATACTGGTGTACTAGTGGGACTCACCCATATAGGTGATGTTATAGGCTATGAGAAAGTGGAGGATCTCGCAAAGCCCATCCATGGAAAACTACTCTATAGGGGCATTCAATTAAGAGATATGGTCAGGGGCTTTCAACAAGACGGAAGGCCTGGATTTGATGAGACTGTTTTTCTTCTTTTGTTCGGTAAGCTTCCAACGCAGAAAGAGCTGGGGGATTTTTCAACGTATTTGGCCCAATTAAGGGATCTTCCTGAAAATTTTACCGAGGACATGATACTCAAGCTAAAGGGCAAGGATATTATGAATATGCTCGCACGTTGTGTGTTAGCTTTATATACCTTGGATGATAATGCAGATGACCTTGCAACCTTGAATATAATGAAACAAGCTATTAATCTTATTGCAAAATTTCCCACCATTATAGCCTATTCATATAATGCTATGCGCCACAGATATCAGCATAAGCCTCTGGCGATACGATATCCCAAGCAACACCTCCATACAGCTGAAGACTTTCTCTATATGTTAAAGGGCAGCACGAAATACACGCCTCTTGATGCAAAGACGCTTGATTTGGTTTTAGTCCTTCATGCAGAGCATGGGGGAGGCAATAACTCTAGCTTCACAACCCATGTGGTAAGCTCTTCAGGTACAGACACCTACTCTGCAATAGCTGCTGCAATCGGGTCTCTCAAAGGTCCTCTCCACGGTGGAGCAAACTTAAAAGTTGTGAATATGATGGATGATATAAAGAAACACGTAGGTAACTGGCAAGACGAGAATGAAGTCTCGGACTATTTGATGAAGATACTGAAGAAAGAAACCTTTGATAAATCGGGAAAGATCTATGGTTTAGGCCACGCTGTCTATACCCTATCAGATCCAAGGGCTGTGATTCTGAAGGAACAAGCGTTGGAGCTCGCAAGGGAAAAAGGCCGCCTGGATGAATTTGAATTATACACGGCAGTTGAAAGATTGGCGCCGAAAGTCTTTTCAGTCTTTAAGGAACACAATACGGTGATCTCAGCGAACGTTGACTTTTATTCGGGCTTTGTCTACGATTGCCTGGGAATTCCGAGAGAAGTGTACATCCCTCTATTTGCGATGGCAAGGATTGCGGGATGGTGCGCCCACAGGCTAGAAGAATTAATAAGCTCCAGGAAGATAATAAGGCCTGCATACATGAATGTTGCGGGAACACAGCCATATTTTCTCATGGAAGAAAGAAACTAGGCAAAATCAGTTAAATGCTTCCCCTGACCAATCTTTTTTCTATTGGTATAGAATTATTTATGAGCCGACCCCCAGGGCCTTACCGGCCTGTTCTCAATTGCCCGCAGGCAGCAGAGATGTCATTCCCCTTACTCTTTCTGATCAAAGCTGTATAGTTGTTTCTGATTAGTACATCCTGAAAGGCGATAATCCTCCCTTCATCGGGTGTCTCAAAGGAACTTCCATGGTAGTGATTGAATGGTATTAGGTTTATCTTTGCGCTGATATTTTTAAGGAGTTTTGCTAAGTTGGTGGCATCACTAAGTCTATCGTTGATATCATTAATAAGGGTATATTCAAAGGTAATCCTTCTGCCCTTTGTGAGAGGAAACCGCATCAGGGTATCTATCAAACTCTTTAAAGGATATTTCCTATTAATGGGCATAAGCAGGCACCTGGTTTTATCATCGGCGGCGTTCAGAGAAACAGCCAAATTGATAGGAAGTTCTCTGCCAAGCCTTTCTATTTCAGGCACAAGGCCACAGGTGGAGAGAGTCACCCGGCGGCGGGAAAAACTTAGGGCATCTGGAGAAAGTATATTTCTGATGGCCCTTGTTACAGCATCGTAATTGGCCAATGGCTCGCCCATACCCATCAAAACAATGTTTGTAAGTCTATCTGGTTGATCCATTGATTGCCTGATCTGGATGACCTGGTTTATTATCTCTGAGCTCCTCAGGTTCCGGGCAAGACCCTGTCTGGCAGTAAGGCAGAACTTACATCCCATAGCACACCCAACCTGGGATGATATGCATGCGGTATAATGGCTCCTCTCAGGGATAAGAACGGACTCAATCATGTTACCATCTTCGAGGGCAAACAGGAATTTCTTGGTGCCATCAAGAGAGATCTCGGTTTTAACTATTTTTAGCTGGCTTATACTACAAAAAGAGCTGAGATAATTCCTCAACTCCTTGGAAATATTGGTCATATCCTGGAATGATTCGGCCTCATGGCCGAATATCCACCGCCTAATCTGTTCGGCCCGGTAGGTTTCAACCCCAATGTTTTCTACGCATGCCCTTGTCTCTTCCAGGTCGAGATCCTTGAAATCCACTTTGGCCATTATCGACTAAAATCCAAGAAAGGTTTGCCTGTGTGTGTCTACGGTTTTCACAGTTTCATGGTTCGTAGTTTTGCTAATTCCCAGATGTAGTCGTAAAGATGAAGGCCTTTGCTTGCGGCTATGATCTGTCCATCTTCAACACCTATGCTCTCAGCCATATATTCCTTCAATAATTGAATGGCACCTAAATTAGCCGGAAATCCATTCCACAGATCCCATGATCGAAAATAGACAACAAAATGAAGACTTTTATCCTTGATCCTGGTATCAATTCCCCTGAGACAAGGTGGATCCTCAAGGTAAAGCGTTTCTGGATCACCTACTGTCATATAGGCCTGGTTTGTGCCATGGCCCTCTTCCCGGTACATCCTGATAACTTCCTTTATCTGTGGTTCGAGATACTCCCCGTAGGTGTACTGCTCGCCTTCCTTTTTTGCAGAGGTCATAAGGTACGGGAGGTATTGATCCAGGTAATCATCGGCCACCGGATTAGGTATCCCGAGGGCAGGAGGTATGTCAGGTAAAAGTGGCCTTGTACCTGGAAATCTTATGTGTACCGTTATATAGTCAAACTCAAGCCTCTTCTGCCCCTTAAAGCTCCCCCTGTCTATTATGTATGTCCTGCCCTTTTCAAGTATCTGGTAAACACACTGGAACCAGGCATCAGGCAAATCCCGTGCCTCAATAAATTCTAGTTGCATCACCTTCTACCCCCTGACCGCAGCTATGAGAATATTAATTATTTTAGAAACCCTCTCCCAGATAATCTCAAAGGTAGTTACCGGTACAGAATTCTGTAAGTGTGATCTCAAAAAAGATAATCTTTTCTGAGGATCATCAGGAATATGGTAAAAGAATGCCCGAACCTTACCTTTACTACTGAGTTTCTGCATTGCTATGATAAAATTCACCTGGTTTTTGATCAATTTTTCATGTAGCTCAGGCGTATAATACCTGTCTGTCGTATAGGGAGTGGGATAGAAGAATATAATCTGGCTCTCCTTATTTATGCCGAATTTCGTTATTGCTTCTACGGGGAAGGAATAGTGTTTTTGGCAGCCGCTGTCGTCATTGACAAGATCTGAAAAGATTATCGCCCTCTGCCCGATCCTTTCCGTCAGTATCTTCTCAAGAAAACAGAAAAATGGGGTAGCCAAAGGAGGACTGTCTTCATCCCCCTTTGTTTTTCTGGCAATAGATATCTTCCTGATTCTCTTCTCAACCCTCCGGCCGAAGGAGGCAGGATCTTCTGGCGATTGAGTTGAAACGATATCGGCGATAGACTCCCTTCCACAACCTGGGAGCCCGAAGATGGAAACATGGTAGGAGACTGTCTTTTCTCCAATAAAACCCTTTAGCCGCAGGATAAGGGCGTCCTTAAAGTCGGCCAGAATATCTGGCCTGATAGTTTGGGATATATCAATTCCTATATAAAAGCGATTGGCTTTAGGCTGCCTAACCTGCCTTAACTCGGTGGCAAATTCGTTGCTGGTAAAATAAAGAGAGGTAATTGAGATCCCAAGACCAACAACCAGAAAACAACATATACCAAGGACCCTCGTCTTATATGGAGATCTTTTTTTATGGGAATCATATTTTTTCATGTGCTTGATAGGTATCTGGAGATCTGGATAGATTTAGGGTTGGGAGCGCGGCAAAATTCCAGAAAGTCCAAGACAGATAGGGCATGTGTGGATATTTGGTACTGATTCTAGCCTATCTTTTCTACCCATGCATAAGGATCAGGCTTTTCAGCATACTGGATGGCCACAATCTCATCATAAAGTCTTTGGGATAACTCCCCCATCTTACCACCAGCTATCACATAGTCCTTATCCTTATAGGTAATCTGCCCAACCGGTGATATAACAGCTGCGGTTCCAGTCCCAAAGGCTTCCTTAAGCTCGCCACTAGTAGCAGCAGCCATGACTTCACTGATAGACACCAATTTCTCTTCCATCTTCAAGCCCCAGTTCCTGACTATCCGGATTACAGAATCCCTTGTGATGCCTCCTAGAATGCTTCCTGTAAGAGGTGCGGTTATGACCTCATCACCTATTACAAAGAACATATTCATGGCTCCAACCTCTTCTACCCACATCTTCTCGCATCCATCCAGCCAGAGAACCTGGGTGAACCCCCTTTTTTTTGCCTCCGCTGCTGCCAGCAAGCTAGCTGCATAATTACCTCCTGTTTTGGCCTCTCCAGTACCGCCAGCCACGGCCCTGACGTATCTATCCTCTACATATATTTTCACAGGATTGAGTCCCTCAGGATAGTAGGATCCAACAGGCCCCAGGATAATGTAAAAGAGATAGTTATTTGCTGCCTTAACACCCAAGTGTGGTTCGGTTGCAATCATGGTAGGCCTTATATAAAGGGAGGTTCCGCGAGTTTTAGGAATCCATTCCCGATCAGTGAGGATCAGCTTTTTTGCGGCTTCCATGGCTACGTGAACATCAAGCTCGGGCATACATACCCTTCTTGCCGAATGGTTGAATCTCTTAAAATTATCGATTGCCCTGAATAGGTATATCCCACCATCCTTACTGGAATAGGCCTTTAGACCCTCAAAGATCTCTTGACCATAGTGGAAACAAGCGGCAGCAGGGTCAAGTTTTAGATAGCCATAGGGCTCTATCCTGGCATTGTGCCAACCCCTCTCCGTATCGTAGTCCATGAGGAGCATATGATCGGTAAATATTTGACCAAAACCCAGTTTGGATTCATCGGTTGGTTTTTCTTTCAGATGAGTGGCGAGATTCACTTTAATTTCCATGCTCTTCCTCCCTTTTTCAAACAATTATTGCTTATTGAGGCAAGCAATGTGTATCCAATGAAAATTAAGGGATAAAAGAATTTATGTCAAGGAATTTAGTTATGGATTTCTCCAAAGCAGGAGTGGGAAAGGAAGGCTTAACCTATTACTTCTCACTCTTCGAATTTCTTAAAGACAAGGCTTGCGTTTATGCCTCCGAAGCCAAATGAGTTTGAAAGGGCTAATCGTATATCTGATCGCCGGGCTTCATGGGGAACATAGTCTAAATCACATTTGGGATCAGCCTCATCCAGGTTAATGGTCGGAGGTATTATGCCTTGTTGCAAGGTTTTTGCGGTAAAGATCCCTTCTACAGCACCAGCAGCTCCCCACATATGCCCTATCATCGATTTATTGGCACTGATCATGATCTCTTTTACCCTCGGTCCGAATAGCTTCTTAATGGCAACGGTTTCTGTTTCATCATTTGCAATGGTAGACGTTCCATGGGCATTGATATACTCTATTTCCTCTGCGCTAATCCCAGCATCCTCGATACTGAGTTCCATACACCTGAGTGCACTTTCCCCGCTTGGCAGGGGAGCAACTGCATGATAAGCATCACAGGTAGAGCCGTAGCCTACTATTTCTGCGTATATTTTGGCTCCCCGGGCCCTTGCATGGTTAAGCTCTTCCAAGATTAGTACCCCTGAGCCCTCGCTGGTGACAAAGCCATTTCTCTTTTTATCAAAGGGCCTGCTTGACCTATGGGGTTGGTCATTCCACGAGGTTGCCACTGCGCCAAGGTTATCCAGACTTGCCATGAGGGTGGGGCTAATACCGGCATCAGATCCACCCACAATCATTACCTCAGCGTCTCCGTATAGAATTGTTCTGAATCCCAGCCCTATCGCATTTGTTCCTGCTGAACAGGCCTCCTGAAGGAAATGGTGGGGCCCTCGAGCGCCACACATAAATGCCATCTCACCTCCAGCGGTGTTAGCAGAAAGGTTGATTACCAGGTATGGGGTAACGTTTTTCATGAGCCCTTTTACAATGCGCTCATGGTTTGCCTCGAAGGTCTTGCAGGATCCAATCGCAGTAGCAGCTATCACCCCAGTCCTGTATTCCTCACCAGGGTTGATTGTTAATTGGCCATCCTCTATGGCCATTTTGGTGGCTGCCAAAAGGAAGTGTACAAAGCGATCGGTTCTCCTAATCTTTTTTGGTGTCAAAAAATCTTCTGCTACAAAGTCCCTCACCTCACCCGCTACCTGACATTTAAGGGAAGAGGCATCGAACTGGGTAATGTTTTTGATTCCAGACTCACCAGCGCATAATTTCTTCCAGCTCTCCTCAACACCTACAGCCAAGGGGGTTACAGCCCCCATACCGGTAATAACAACTCTCCTTTTCACTTCTTTCCCCTACCCTTCATCCACCGATATCCCCATCTCCTTCTCTTTTTTGGCAACAGCGAGCTTTGTCTTTACCACTGTGTCAGGGATAAGGCTTATTGAGTCAATACCACACTCTACCAGGAAGGTGGCAAACTCCGGGAAATCACTTGGTGCCTGACCACAGATCCCTATCTTCCGTCCCCTCCTTCTGGCAACATCAATCACCTGCTTTACCATTGACTTTACCGCATCATTTCTCTCATCAAATATGTGGGATACCAGGTCACTGTCCCTGTCAAGGCCCAGGGTGAGCTGGGTGAGGTCATTTGAGCCAATGGAGAATCCATCAAAGATATCCGCAAAGCTATCCGCACTGATGACATTGCTGGGGATCTCACACATCACATAGAGCTCAAGCGCATTTTCTCCCTGGATGAGGCCAAATTCAGCCATGGTGGCGATGACCTTCTTGCCCTCCTCAGGGGTCCTGCAAAAGGGGACCATGACCTTTATATTGGTCAGTCCCATCTCATCTCTGGCCTTGAGCAGTGCCTTGCACTCAAGGCCAAATGCCTCCTTGAATTTCTCATCGTAGTACCTCGAGGCCCCCCTCCATCCTATCATGGGGTTGCTCTCTATGGGTTCATAGAGGTGCCCGCCAATGAGGTTGGCATACTCATTGGTCTTGAAATCAGAGAGCCTTACAATCACATCATTTGGATAGAAGCCTGCGGCAATCCTGCCAATGCCCCGCGCGAGCTTATTGATAAAGAACTCCTTTTTGTCTCCAGGGTGACCAGCGGTCATCTCATCGATTCTTTTCACAATGTCTTGCACTTCAGGATCCCCCTTTGCCTTGAGCTCCTCATAGTGGATAAGGGCGAGGGGGTGGATTCCGATGTATGAGTTGATGATAAACTCCTCTCTGGCAAGGCCCACGCCATCGTTTGGTAGCTGAGCATCCATGAATGCCCGCTCAGGGATGCCCACATTCATCATGATCTTTGTCTTGGTCTGGGGGATGTTTTCAAGGTCCACTCTCTCAATATCAAAGCGCAACAGGCCCTCATAGATATAGCCGGTCTCTCCCTGGGCGCAGGACACCGTAATGGGCTGCCCGTCTGCGATCCTCTCTGTGGCATCCTCTGTTCCAATGATACAGGGGATCCCGAGCTCTCTGGAGATGATCGCTGCATGGCAGGTGCGGCCTCCCTTGTTGGTGACAATGGCAGAGGCTATCTTCATGATGGGCTCCCAGTCAGGATCGGTCATGGTGGTAATGAGTACCTCACCTTGCCTAAAGGCACCAATGTGGGAGCTATCCTTTATGATATGGGCACTTCCCTGGCCGATCTTACTTCCCACTGCCTGGCCGGTAAGCAGAGGGCTCGCGGTGTCGTGGAGCACGTAGGTTTCAATGGTCTTGCCCTTGTGCTGGGAGTGCACGGTCTCTGGCCGTGCCTGCACGATAAAGAGCTCCCCATTGTGCCCATCCTTGGCCCACTCAAGATCCATGGGCTTGTAGAAGCCAGCCTCCTGGGAGTAGTGATCCTCTATGATACAGGTCCATCTGGCAAGGGTAAGGATCTCATCATCGGTGAGCACAAAGCTGTTTCGCTCCTCTGGGGTGGTGGCAATATTTGCCACTGGCGCAGAGGGCTTGTCGGTATAGATCATCTTGAGCTCTTTGCTTCCCACCCGTTTGCCCACAATGGGCCTCTTTCCCTCTTTGAGCGTTGGCTTAAATACATAGTACTCATCCGGGTTCACCGCACCCTGTACCACGTTTTCCCCCAGCCCCCAGGAGCCGGTGATAAAGACCGCATCTTGAAAGCCCGTCTCGGTATCAATGGAGAAGATCACCCCGGCAGATGCCGTATCGCTTCGGATCATCTTCTGGATCGCAATAGAGAGGTACACATCAAACTGGCCAAAGCCCTTATCGTGGCGGTAGGAGATGGCCCGGTTGGTAAACAGGGATGCAAAACAGCGCTTGCACGCATCAATCAAGGGCGCCTCTCCCCTGATATTGAGGAAGGTCTCCTGCTGTCCTGCAAAGGAGGCATCAGGAAGGTCCTCTGCGGTTGCAGATGATCTTACTGCGACATCAACCCCCCTGGTATATCGCTGCTCCATGTCCCGGTAGCCATCTACTATGGCCTCGGTGAGTGCAGGGGGGAACTCGCTATTTCTGATGATGGATCTTGCTCGCTCGCCCCTTTCCTGTAAGTTTTTCATATCATGGGTGTTGAGTCCCTCCAGGGCATCCCGTATGGCATCCTCTATCTGAGCCTCTTTAATGAGGTAGCGATAGGCATAGGCAGTTATGGCAAAACCCCCTGGGATATTTACCCCTTGAGAGGTAAGCTTTTGGTACATTTCACCAAGGGATGCATTCTTGCCTCCTACCAGGGGGACATCATCTATGGTGATCTCATCAAACCACAGGGTAAGCCTTTTCTCTCTCTCTACTGCCATAGTCACCTTCTCTTATTCAGGGTTTATGGGCCTTGTTGATAGGTGGTATTGTTTTGCTATATCATTAAATAAAAAAAGGAGGTTGTCAATTATGCGCTTCATCTTTTTCATCAGTAGACATGCCAAGTTGGACAGATCGTGATGAGTTTATACAGACAATCAAAAAAAATATAATTTATATCAATAGGATAGAAACGCTGAGTAAAAGCAATGAAAGACCTTTGAGCTTATAAGGAAAACCGTGGATAGGGAAGTAGAAAGATACGTCAAAACTCTGACTGGATCTGACCAGAAGTATGACACACCATAATGGGTCAAGTTTTGAACGTGACCAATAAAAAGTTGACATAATTTCTGTTGGTAGGTTTAATATCCATAGGTGAATACGGGCTATAAAGGAGATTAGAGTTGATCCATACCGCCACCTGGAAAGAGGTAAAAGAGGGCCTGGTTACAGATATCTATTTTGAGAGGACCAGGAAGATCTTGGAGGCCAAAGGTATAGACTTACATGTTCGGGCCGAGCTGATAGCTAGGGGTCTACCATCAAACTGGCCCTGGGCAGTGCTCGCAGGAGTCGAGGAAAGCGCTGAGGTCTTAAAAGATCTCCCAGTTGATGTTAGGATGATGAAAGAGGGAACGATATTTGGTGCTCAACAACCGGTAATGGAAATCAGCGGAAAGTATCTTGACTTCGGCCAGTATGAGACAACCTTCCTTGGTCTTATATGTCAGGCATCTGGCATAGCTACCATGGCTGCCAGGTGCAAAAAGGCAGCAGGCGGGAAAGAGGTAATAAGTTTCGGCGCTCGCAGGATGCACCCGACAATAGCCCCCTTGATAGAAAGAAACGCATATATAGGGGGCTGCGATGGCGTATCCGTGGGCCTTGGAGCCAGACTCATTGGAAAAGAGCCAACAGGGACAATGCCCCATGCACTCATTTTGATTATGGGTGATACCGTGAAGGCCACAAAGGCATTTGATGAGATTATCGAGCCAAAAGTTAAGAGAGTAAGCCTGATAGACACCTTTAACGACGAAAAGATAGAGGCGATTAATGTAGCTGGCGCATTGGGTGATAAACTTTATGCCGTTCGGCTTGATACCCCAAGTAGCAGAAGGGGAGATTTCCTGGAGATCATGAAAGAGGTAAGATGGGAGCTTGATCTCAGGGGATATAGAGAGGTAAAGTTTTTTTTGAGTGGTGGAATTGATGAAAGGGATATCGAGAGATACAATCTATTAGCGGATGCCTATGGTGTTGGAACTGCAATAAGCAATGCGCCGGTAATAGATTTTTCTATGGATATAATAGAGATAGATGGTCATCCTGTGGCCAAAAGGGGAAAGATGTCGGGAAGTAAGAGGGTTTTGAGATGTACGGAGTGTTTTGCGACAAGGGTTTGTCCTGTGAAACAAAGCCCCGGAAGGTGCTCATGTGGAGGTGTTGAGGAGGAGGTCTTAGTTCCATTTGTCTCTAAAGGAAATCTGCAATATCCTCTACCCAGATCTTCTGAAATACGGGAATTTGTCTTACAGCAGCTGAGCAAGGTGGAATTAAGAATTTAGCGCCCTTCGGGCACCCCAGATGCTGGATGCAAGGAAACTTCTATACGATAAATCTGAGAAATAAACTGAGTGTCTAAGAAAAATAAAAGAAAGGTAGCTAATCTAAGTCGTTTGATGAGTTACATATTGGGAACCAGGCCGGATGAATTTGGCCTTCTCCCGGATAAAGAAGGATACATAACCATTAAAGAGTTTCTCCAGGCTATTAATGAAGAACCCAATATGGCCTATGTTCGGGAATCCCACTTGAGAGAAGTTCTCTTACATGATAAAGATGGTATCTTTGAGGTTGATGGGAAAAAGATTCGCTCTACTAAGCGGGACTTTCGCCCGGTTAATAAGGAGCAAGACCTTACTCCTCCTTCAAAGATCCTATTTAAAGGAGTCAAAAGAAAGGCATATCCCTATATTCTTAAATCTGGTCTCTTGCCAGGATCGAAAGATCATGTGGTGATGACAACAAATAAGGATCTTGCCCTCCGAATTGCACGGAGGTTAGATCAAGATCCAATTATCATAGAGATCAGAGCAGTAGCAGCAATGGAGAATGGGATAGCCTTTTACCTTTTTGGTGACTCTCTGTATCTGGCAGACAGGGTCCCAGTCAACTTTATTAGCGGGCCGCCATTGCCGAAAGAGCTACCCTCAAAAAAACAACCCTTAGAGGAAGAAAGAGAGATAGCTCCAGGATCTTTTATCTTGAAGGCAGAAAGGGATCCTGATCTTAGACGGCGAAAGAAAACAAAAAAAAGAATCGGATGGAAAGAAGAGGTGAAAAAGGGTAGAAAAAGAAAAAGGGCTGGGCTTGAAAAAGCTGGTCATAGACATACCTTTTTAAGGGATTATTTGGAACCTATCGAGTAAAGAGGAAAGAGTACCTATGCACCCAGTGGATATATTGTCCGCAGTGGAAATCAGTATCCCGCTTAATCTGGTTATCTCATATGTTGCTACCATCTCTATATGCCTCCTGCTTGGTCGGATCCAGTTAGGCCTAGCGGTGTCATTTCTTTTTGTTTTTTATATTGGATACTTATACAACAGAGCTCTTCTACTTGACGCTGTTAAAGGCTCTGCCGTGGGCATACTGATATATGCAAGTCTGGGCGTTATTATCATTATTTTGGCTATCATCTCCTTCTTTTTCTCCTCTAAGAAACGCTGTTAGGAACACGGTCATTCTCACGGGGTCAGCAAAATCTGACCTCTACCCAGGGAGTGAACCTTTTGTTATTCAAGGTGGTGTAGGGATTTTTATGGTTGAGGGAAAGATTATTGAATACATTGATAAGAGGGAAATCGTACTATCGGTCTGCCTGAAAGATAGGGGAAGTAAGTTGCAGCTCTTAACCGCCTCTAACCATGAGGTAAGTATTTCTCCCAAAAGGGCCCTCCTCATTTCATCTACCACCTTAGATATCACCAGGTTTAGGGAGGAATTGCTAAATGAGTTGAAAATAATTGACAAGAGGCGCACCGATTACATGGCAAAAGTTCCTGTTCAAGATCTATGGGAACTCACGCGTGAGGAAAATGAGGCTTTTTCCTATAACTATCTTGCACAGCTTTCCTTTGGTGACGGTGTCGCCGATGATCATCTATCTGCCCTGGTAAGGGCCCTTTTTGCTGACAAGGTCTATTTTAAGATGAAAGATGACTATTTTGTCCCAAATAGTCCAGATAAGGTGGAACAGATAAAGAAGGCCAGAGAAGCAGCTGAATTAAGAGAAAGGGAGATTATTGAAGGAGCAAACTGGCTTAAGGAGGTGATCAATAGGAGGTATCCTGATGATCCGCCTCTAAAGGAGAGAATTATTGAAATACTTGTTCAACTTGCCCTTTATGGAAAGGATGCCCTGGATTTTAAGCTGGGTACGGAGATGTTTCTCCGGGCTGGAATCAAGGACATAGATCAGGCGCGCCGTCTCTTAGTAAAGCTAGATATTTGGCAGGAAGACGAGAATCTTGATCTTCACAGGCTTAAGATAAGGATCGATTTCAGCGAGCAAGTGCTTAAAGAGGCAGATAGAGTAATGAGAAAAAACGTGGACTCATCGGGGCGGGAAGACCTGACAGATCTATCTATCTTTACCATTGATGGGCCATTTACCAGGGATTTTGATGATGCATTGAGCCTAGAGCGTATCGATGGAGGCTATAGGCTTGGCGTCCATATTACCGATTTAGCTCCATTTATCCAAGTCGACGGGCACTTAGACAGGGAGGCCTTCACAAGGGCGAGCTCCATCTACCTTCCTGTTGATCAGATCCCTATGTTCCCTTCAAGCCTCTCTAACAATGCCTTAAGTTTGGTAAAAGATTCTCACAGGTTGGCCATATCCCTGCTAGCAGATTTTGATGGGGATTGGAACATTGGCAATTATCGTTTCATACCTACCATTGTAAGAATAGATAAGCGGCTCACCTATGATCAGGTAAATGCAGTATATAGAAAAGAGCCAGTTTTTTCGGCCCTCTACCAGTTGAGCCAGGCCCTCAGGCAAAAGAGGGCTGCAAATGGGGCACTGCTCATCCCCCTGCCAGAGATCCATTTTGAGTTTGAAAATAACTCGGCTATACAAGTGAGACTCATACCACAGGACTCCCCTGCCAAGATTATTGTCTCAGAATGCATGATTCTATATAACCGGCTGGCAGCAAAATTTGCCTCTGAGACAGCCCTGCCTATACTTTACAGGAGCCAGGAACCACCTCAAGAAAGGGTACTCATTGATGAATCTAAATATGTCTATCATGTATTCCAGCAAAGGCGCAAACTTCAGCCTCTTTTGGTAGATACAATACCTCAACCACATAGTGGTCTCGGAGTTGATGTCTACACCAATGCAACTTCCCCATTAAGAAGATATACTGACCTGGTTGTGCAGAGGCAAATCTGTTCGGCCCTCCTCAACAAAATGCCTGTTTATACAGAATCAAGGCTTAAGGAGCTAAACATGTTGATACAACAGACACTAAAAGATATTGAGTTGATGAAGAGGAACCAGAACAGGTATTGGATACTCAAATATCTTGCAGGGCGAATAAATGATAGTTTCAATGCTATTGTTTTCCATAAGCTTAAATATAAGTATCTGATAATACTGATCGATTTTCTCTTCGTTACTGACCTTCCAACAAAAAGCGGTCTTGATTTGTCACTGGGGGAAGAGATAAAGGTAGTTGTGAGGAAATCAGGCCCATGGGATGACGCACTTGTCCTTGAGCTAGCCAATCAAACTGAAGTGCCCAAGGGTTAAGTGTCAATCTGCAGCAACAGATATAGTGTTTCTATCTTTTAGGGTATAGGCCTGATTGTGAGGTTTTGGGATTAGGGAGCCTCAAGAAGGTTCGGTTATCTTAACCAGCATTCTACCCAAGATTTCCTCCCTTTGCGAAACAACAATCTTGTAGAGCTTTCTCTGTCTGTGCAGAGAGTAACGAGCGAGAAGGTCCTTGCACGTATCGATAACATAGCCTCTGTCCTCACCGGTATTATTTTTCCAGTTTCCAACGAACCCTTTGAAGTTTACACACACACCTTGTTGCCCTGCCAGCGTCTCAGGAAGGATATTTATTATCTTTATAAGGTCTCCTCGAAGAACGTCAAGGGTTTCACCGTTTCTGAGAAGTTGTCTGCCACCGTTTATCTCAATAATAAAATGGGAGACTATCTCCTTCTTAAGAGGTTTTAGGCCAGCCGTCTTTTTCTTACTCATACTTACCGGTATCTGGGCAAATACCTTGTTATCCTTCCTAATAAGCAACCTGGTATCCTTATAAATTGAGAAATCCTTTCGAAAGTCATTCAGGCTGCCATATCCAAGGATATCCACGCTCAACCCTCTCTCATAATTGGCCTCTACGTGAGCGATGTTGATGGTATCGCCGGCCATGATATTCAATGTCTGTTTATTCTCTATTACTATAGGGATCTGCCCGTTGACAGATACCACCAAATATTTCAACTCTGGTGGATCCAGAAATAAGCCAGGCTGTTCCGGGATAATACCAAAGAGCTTCATAAATGCATTGATGGCCAGATTATGGTATCTGACCTTAAGATCAATAGATGGTAGAAATTTAGATGTCTCAATCCCGAATGCAGGGATATGATGCTCGGTCAAGGCATAATAAGTGGCTGATTTTAACTGTTCCCGATGCATGCTATCTGGCTCATTGGTGCGGGTGTTATTAAAGCGGAATTTATGGAGATCATTGGTAATCTCCCGATTGATCTCCTCTATTACCTTTTCGGCCATAGCTTTTAGTCGTAAGACCTTATTCTGGCCCTGTATCTTATAGTCTTCGCAGTCTGCAATTATGGACTGTCCGAATGCCCTTGGATTGCGCCATCTGCTTATATACGTAGGATAATAGTAGCCAGAACCATCGTGTAGGTTAACAAGATAGTCACTCTCCGCAATGAGCCTCTTGAGTATGGATACAATCCTATCATCCATGCTCATCTTTGCAGGGGTGTTGGCAAATTTCCTATTCATATCCCCATGAGGCCCCCTCTGATTCAAAAGGATGGAGTAGAAATTGGCCCTGGGAACGACAATGAGATTGCCCTTCGCCAGACTCATGTCTGCATAGAGGTCAGCTGAGAGGAAGCCGCCGGGTTCATTGCCCTGAATGCCGCCAATCAGCATCAGGGTTTTGCCGGGTTTCTTGCCGTAAATCTTGTATATGTTTAATTCATAGGGAGTATTTGGGAAATAAACAAGATTCTCTCTTCTACCCTGGCTGTTGCCCGGGTACGACAAAAGAAGGGACTGGATAACGATCAAAAAGAAGAAACTAACTCTGCTAGTAGATCTCAGGTGACCAAGATGCATTCTACACCTCAACCACCTTCTTTAAGATCAATTTCCCATTTCCATCGTATACCAGTATCTCCAATATGAGCGGTTTACCGGGCGATTTGCTGATGGTATAGGTACTGCTGATGGATTTGAATCTCTGGATGAAAAAGCGCTGCCCACGCCTATAGTCTACTGGGAGCCCATCTTTGAGCGGTGAGCTTGGATAAACCCAGACTTCAGATTGATCTGAATCTTTTATACTGGCAAGGACAAAGATATATCCACCTATAGGTTCCTCATTTGACTGATTGTTTACAATCCTGAAGGTAACATCAATTGTCGATCTATCTCTTGTTACCCTTAACTCTTCTATGCCCACACGTTTGGGCAAGGATGATTCAGCACAGTCAGTTGTGGACGTTGGGTCTGGAGCTTGGTCCTTCTCCTCCTTAATAAAGTCAACCAATAGGGCAATGTGTTGTTTAGATTTATCAAGGCTTTTCGTTGTCTTGATAAGCTCTATGCCGAGTTTGGCTATTTCATCTGCCTGTATTTTGTTTTTTCTATAGGTATCAAAGTATGCATTGGTCAGAAAAATGGTAGCCACGATATAGAAGATGAAGAACAGAGAAGCCCATACTATGAGGTGGAAGGATATCTTAAATGTTCTAACCTTACCTGCCTTCCTAAAGATCACTATTGTGAGACGCTCTTTATCCTCAGAGTGCCTAGTTATTTCCTGTTTGCCCTTTCCGCCGGGACCCACATCTCTCTCTTGATTTTCCATTCTCCATCACTCTTGATCAGTTGGATCGTCTTTTTCCCCTTGTCATGGTATCGATCAGAACTGTAGCCTTGATCAAAGCACACTTTTGCCCTTTTAGATGAAAGTAGCCTTATCTTCAGATCGCTGATCGTAACCCTGATTTGACCACATCTCTTATTGATCTCGGATTTGTGTCTCTTCCAACCCCCACGGTCAAGGCCAAAAGAAAAAAAGTCCTTTGAATAGCTGCCCATGTATCTTTGGAGATCCTTCTCCTGCCAGGCCTTCTGCCAGTTAGATATCAGGCGTTTGATAGCCAGGAATTCTTCCTCTCTCTTGGGCTTTGGGGTCAGCTTCTGGGTAAACCCCGGTTTTTTCTTGAAGAATTCATCTATTATTTTCCATTCTGGGCTCTTTTTCTGCAAGTAAAGCCGCTTTTGCCCAACGCTAAAAAATCCATTGCCCCTATAGACCTGATCAAACTTGGCAAGGGTGATTCCGTTTTCCCTTAATATCTGTAGATTATCTATTTTTATGTCTATCTTACCATATTTGTCACTTAACCGCCTTTTATAGGCCCGCCACTGACGCCAATTCTTCCCTGCCGCCATGAACTCTTTGTCATAAAAGGACATATACAGGTCGATGTGGCCCTCTTTCCAGGCCTCCAACCAGGCCATAATGAGTCTCTTGAGTTCCACCCCCTCTTTTTGGAGCCCTCTCTTGTCAATGAAGTTGATCTTTTTGGTTATTATGATCGGGGTATGCGTTTGGCTTAAATATCGGGAGAGTTCAATTATGTCCTCGTTGCCAAAAACAATGCAACCATTGGTATCCCGTGGCTTAAGGACCTGATTGGTTCCATGAATCCATATCCCATACCCCTTTCTCCCCAATTTGCGGTCCAGTGGATTGGGATAGTCAATCGGAAAGGCCCGAACCCCATAAGTAGAGGATAGATCTTTGTCTTTAAATGAATTGGTAACAAAATATACACCCTCAGGTGTCCTCTTATCATCCTTTTCAGACTTAGGCCCCTTATTCTCGCCAGTAGAACAAGAATAGACCTTTAAAGGACGGTCTATATTGATCGTCTGGTAAAGGTAGGCCTTCTGGGTAGATTTTTCCACCAGGAGTGCGCATCCAGGATTTAGATGGGAGACACAAAGCAGGGAATCTGGCACAAGGTCTCTTGCTTTGGCCCCTAAAGCTACCGGCCTTGTTAGGGCAGCCCCGGTTATGTGAGGATAGATACCTACAAGCAAAAGGAGTTTGATACCCAAGAGAGTTGATTTTGTAAACAAATCTCTTTTCAGTTTTAACGCTCCCATTTGAGTACAGTAGAGCCCGGTGCACTCGTAAGGATCAATTCTGTATAGATTTACGAGGCTTGGGCTGAGCTAAGAAGTCGTCATAATCGTCGGCTGCCCTTATCTGATCAAACATCATGATCTTGTTGTGAAGCCGGGTTAACATATAGTCCCTCGCATATTCTTCCGTATAAGCCTCTTGAATTCCCCTGCCTTATACGTGGCTACCATAAGTAACCCTGTTTTTAGGCCCTTATGTACTGAGCCATTTCTTGTCCATCTCTCAAGCATAGTCCTATAATCGGAAGAGGTATATTCTGTATCAGAAGGCCTATTATAGATATTCCATGATGGAGCACATCCCGAAAAAAGATACAAGACAGAGATAAGGAAGCCAAATGGATGTACAAGAGCAGTCAGTCTCTTACTGGAATACCCTGGCAAAGATCTCCTCCACATATTTTAGATGATAGTCGAGTGAAAATATCTCCTCTATGTCTTTGTTGTCAAGATAGTTTTGAATATCGGGATCGCTTAGAACAAGCTGCTTGAAACTTTCCCCAGTATTCCAGGCCTGGAGAGAGATTCTCTGTGTTAATGAATAGGCATGCTGACGTGAGCACTCCTTGGCTATCAATGCCAGTAATACCTGCTGAGAGAAGATGAGGCCCTTTAGTTTTTCAAGGTTCCTGGCCATAGCATCTCTGTTCACCACCAGATTCTTTATCATCCTTGCCAATCGATTGAGCATGAAATCTACAAGAACGGTGCTATCTGGTGCGATTACCCTTTCCACAGACGAATGACTGATATCCCGTTCGTGCCACAGTGGAATATCTTCCATGGCGGCAATGCAATAAGACCTCACAAGTCGAGCCAGTCCCGAGAGATTTTCCGAGCCAATAGGGTTCTTTTTATGGGGCATAGCTGATGAGCCCTTTTGTCCCGGTGCAAAGGCCTCTTCCACCTCCCCGACCTCTGTTCTTTGCAGATGTCGTATCTCCACTGCTATTTTTTCAATTGAGCCTGCAAGGATGGCTAAGGCAGTAAAATATTGCGCATGCCTGTCCCTTTGAATAATCTGGGTAGAGATCTCCGCCGGCTTTAGGCCTAACTGACTGCAGACATATTCTTCAATCTGAGGGGGGATATTGGCAAAGGTCCCAACAGCGCCGGATATCTTGCCATAGCTTATCACATCCAATGCCTGTTCAAGCCTTGTAAGGTTCCTGTTCATCTCAGCATACCATACTGCTAACTTAAGACCAAAGGTTATGGGCTCGGCATGCATGCCATGGGAGCGGCCAATCATTACCGTATCCTTATGCTCAAAGGCCTTCTCTTTCAATACAGCGAGAAGATTTCGAACATCATCTATGACTACCAGCATTGCCTCTTTAAGCTGCAGGGCAAGGGCGGTATCTAAGATGTCAGATGATGTGAGACCCATGTGGATGAACCGGGCGTCCGGGCCAACAGACTCCTCCACATTTGTCAAAAAGGCAATAACATCATGTTTTACCTCTTCCTCGATCTTTTGTATCCTACCAATAGAAAATCGGGCCTTCTGCTTGATATTTTCAAGTGATTTTGGTGGAATCATTCCCTGTTTGGCCATTGCCTCACACACAAGTATTTCAACCTGAAGCCATTTGGAAAAGCGATTATGGGATTCCCATATCTTACCCATCTTTGGAAGTGTATAGCGTTCAATCATTTATATACCTAATATAGGGATAAATTTCTCTTATAAGGTAATTTGTTGACGAAATCAAGATAAATAGTTGTCTAAAATTATATATATTTATATTATAATTTTAATATTTAATAATATAAAGAAATTAATATGTCAACTATTTTCATCAAAGTGTTGGTAACGTTCAAGAGTTTTGGCGATCTTTTAGAGGTTAACAAGGGAAGGTGGATAAAAAAGGCCTATCCGATATCCGGAGAAACCATACAGCGACAGGTACTACCCTGATGATGGGAAAAGAGTAAGTTCCGGCAATCTGCTCAATAAGGGTGTCTTAACCCCCATTATCGATCTCGTCATCGATGATGATGTCTCCGTTGGCATCTCGCTTCACTTTAGTAATGCCAGGATATTGCTTTTCCAGCTCGTCAATGAATGCAGACTGCCTCTTCACCATTTTGAGCAGACGCTTGCTCTCTTTCATAAGGTCATTGTATCTAAGGGCCTGGTGAATGGTTATGGCTAGATCAAACAGATTGCAGGGTTTGGTGAAAAAACGATAGATCTCCCCCTCATTAATAGCGCGTATCGCCGATTCAAGACTTGCGTGTCCTGTCAGTATCATTCTGATTGTATCCGGATATTTTTGCCGAACAATGGAAAGAAATTCCGTTCCAGACATACCGGGCATTTTTTCATCTGAAATCACTACATCCACCTGCTCCCGAGCCAGCATAGGCAAGGCCTCTTCCGCTGAACCGGCGCTCAGGATACCATACGGCTCATTTGAAAGCGCATCTTTCAACAAATTCGTAATAGTGGGTTCATCATCAACGATCAGAACTTTATGCTGCATGACATGGTCTCCTAAGCTCCTGGTATCGTTCAAAAGTGTTGACAAAATCGCATATTGGTTAGAAAGCTGGCGCATGATTAAGGCTATGCGATCATGCCAGTCCCGCCAGGCGAAACTGCCATGAGCTCCTTTGAGGCAGAACAATCACTCAATATTGCGCATGCCAGCACTTTTGAACGATACCAAAATCTTGCTCTGTTGCCAGACTAAACCAAGGCTCCATCACCTTTGAAGCCATTACCCCCTCAGAGTTCGATCTGGGAGACGTCGCTGTATAAACAAAATATATCACAATTTAATTGAAAAGTGGAGCAAGAAAAACCCAAAGGTAACAGATTGTTGAAGTCGAGGCCAAGAAACAAGGGCCAGGCCTAAGAAGATAAACCAAAAGAAGTTGAAGTTTTGCATTCTGGAACTTGACAGAACATCACATTTACCCCGTAGTTGTATTAATGAGGCGGATCCCTATTCGGAGCATTACCGGTTTGTCGAAAAATAAGGCCACAGCGATTTATCAAATCTAAAACCAGCAATGGTCCCTGTCAATTTCACTTTTTCCTTTACATCCAAAAAGAAGATTATTAACATTCTTAGTGAAAATGACCTGGATGACTGCTACTTGGTTGGTTCGCGGGTCGGAAGGTGCCAGCCTGGGATTTGAGCCATATTGGAAAGTCTCAGAAAGGGGGTCAGTAATTTGCCAAAAGGGACCGTAAAGTGGTTTAGTGAAAAGAAGGGATATGGTTTTATTGAGCAGGACAACGGGCAAGACATATTTGTTCACTACTCCTCCATTGATATGCCCGGGTTCAAGAGCCTGGCAGAAGGCGACCAGGTGAGCTTTGACGTGGAAGAGAGCGACCGAGGGCCTGAGGCCAAGAACGTCAAAAAGTCTTAGTCCGCTGCATACGGTTATCACGGGCATTTCGTCGAGGTGAGACGAGGTGCTCTTTTTCTTTTGCCTCGCCAGCCAGGTGAAGGAAATTCTCTGCCTCAACATCCTGTGGATTTATTTGATGAAACAAAAAGATGAAGGAGCTATTTGGTGCTTCTTCACCTAGGATTCCAACGGAGTAAATAGAAAAAAGGAAGGAAAAATGATGAGAAAGGTCTGTATTTTTTTAGGAATCCTGTTTTTTATACTAGCGGGATCCTCACCAGCTATAGCCGCTGATGTTCTTACCTTGGAAGAGAGCATTAAGATAGCCATAGAGAAGAGCTTGGCTGTCCACTCAGCAGAAGAACAGATAAAGGCAAGACAATTTGAAGAGCGCTCCTCAAAGGCTGATTTTTTTCCAAAATTAAGCACCAGCTACTCCTATACCCACCTTGATGAGGATACTGTTAACGATGCCAAATATACGACATACCTTTATGATCCATCAATTGGATACTATCAAAAGGAATTCTCGCCCTTGGAGACTGATACCTACGAATTAAATATAACAGCCACCCAACCCTTATTTACCGGATGGAGACTTACCATTACACGGGAGTTAGCCTCCTTAGGGATAGATACCGCTAAGATTAAGAAAGAGACCGTTATTCAAGATCTGGTACTGAATGTCAAGGATGCCTATTTTGGAATTTTGAAGGGAGAGAAGCTTGAAAAGGTGGGGATACAAGCGGTGGAGCAGCTGGAGGCCCATTTGAGGGTAGCTCAGGCCTTTTATGATGAAGGGATAATCGCCAAAAACGAGCTCCTACAAACAGAGGTTCAGATGGCCCAGGCGAGGCAGGATTTGATCAGGGCAAGGAATCGGATCGAGATTGCGAGATCTCTTTTTAACAAGCTACTAAGAAGGGGGCTTGAGAAAAAGGTAGAGATTAAAGACATACTTGATTATCATCCTGTGGAGCTAACCCTTGATCAATGCATGGAACGGGCTGAGCTGAATAGGCCGGAGATAAAGGAGCTGTCTCTGGATGTTATGTCTGCTGAAAAAGGTGTGGAATTTAGCAAGAGCAGCTATTACCCATCAGTGAACTTGATTGGAAATTATCAGAGAATGGCTGACGATGCTCTTTTGGGGTCTGATCCAGGGGAAGATTCTGATAACTGGACCATCATTTTAAAAGGTGAGTGGACCTTTTGGGAGTGGGGAAAGACGAGGCACGATGTAGCAGCCGCCAGGGCAGAACTGGCAAAGATTAGATATGTCTTAAAGGAAATCAAGGATAATATTCAGTTGGAGGTGAAGCAGGCCTATTTGTATTTGAGGGAGGCAGAGAAGAATATTCAGGTAGCCAGAACGGCGGTGGTTCAAGCAGAGGAAAACTTCAGGATGAACGAGGAGAGATATAAACAACAGGTGGCCACCTCAACCGATGTGCTGGACGCTCAGACCCTCCTGACCCAGGCAAGAACAAATTACTTTAACGCCCTGAGCGAGCATAATATTGCCTGGGCAACGCTTGAAAGGGCCATGGGGATAGGATACGAACTTTAACTAATCTTCTCCAGACTCCAGTTTTCAATTTCCACGGCCAAGGATCGTTGAAGTAGCTCTATTGAAACCACCACCTTGTCAGTTTTATCTTTATGCCTAAGATAAAATCCGGTCAGTCCTTTGAGAGGCCCTTCCATAATCATAATCTTGTCACCTTTTTTCATATAGGCCTGATTCCTGACAGTCCTGTCAGTGCCATCTAATATCTGGAGGGATACTATCTCTTCCTCTTTGACGGGAACAGGCTTCCCTTTGGTACCAACTACCCTGACAACGCCATAGGTCTTGATTATATCCAAGTAACGGTATGGGTCCAGGTCTGTATGCACAAAGACATAGCCTGGCAAAAGGGGAACCAATATCGTTTTCCTCCTGTCTTTCCGCCGGCTCATGACCTGCATCTTGGGGAGAAATGCCCCGATTGATTTTTTCCTCAGTTGATGAAAGACAACATCCTCATGCCGGCTTCTTGCATGAAGGGCATACCATCTTAGCTGATTTTCCTTCATGGGATAACTATTATTCGTCATTGGTCATTGGTATTTCTTTTTTGCTTGTTAATGACAAATGACCAATGACAAGTGACAATCCTACACCTATTGAAATTCCTTCTTTACTTTTAGGTAGAAGGTATTAAGCCTGAGGGTGTGCCTAAAGATAGATAGACACACAGATGACATAAAACGATATGCGAGATCGGATTTTGTTTGAATCAGGTAATCAAATTTCTTCTTGGACATAAAGGCCACCTCGCAGGGTGTAGATGGAATAACGCTGGCCGATCGCGGTTTATCATCTATCAAGGCCATTTCGCCAAAAATCTGACCTGCCTCCAGCTCCCCCAAGACAACTTCTTTTAAATCGCCGCCAAGGGTGATTACCCGGACCTTTCCACCCAAGATAAAATACACCCCATCGCCCGTATCTCCCTCGGCAAAGATCTCCTCATCTGTGCCAAAGGCCCTCTTGTCTACGAACAACTTTTCTATATCATCCAAAGAGAGGTTAGGGAGAGATGTTTTCACAAACTGGGACTGAGAGATCATATTTTCAAGCCTTTGATCCTCTCCTAAATCGCTTTCCAAAAAATGCCTCAGGGTTATCATTGCCGTTTTATATTTTTCATTCAAATTTCTAAGCCTGTGGGGGAGCGTATTAAACAATCTGTAGATCAAATCATATGCATACCTCCTATTCTTCACCAGAATATCTTCAAATTCATCCCTTGGCAAGATACCAATCTTGGTATTATCCTTGGTAACCTTTATGCTGGTAGTCCTTTTTATATTGTAGAATAAACTTATCTCACCAAAGATCTCGCCTGCACCCAATGTGGCTAGATTCAGACCATCAATAATGGCACTCACCTCCCCTTCTTTAATGTAATAAATCTCTGTTCCCTTGCTGTATTGCTCAAAGACGATATCACCCTGGTTGAAGGTCTTGGTTCTGTAGAATATCTGATTGAGATTTTCCTTGTTAACCCGTCCAAATAGTGCCCCACTGATATTCTGATAGATCAAATCCATCTTACTTCTATCTATCAGGCCTGTTTCTCTCTGAACCGGGGCTAAGAGGTCATCTATATACTCCATCAGCTCAAGTTTGAAGGACTGGGGGCTTTTCATAAACTCGAGAGAGGATTTCCTGGCCTCATCCACCGAAAAATATTTTTTGATCTGGATCTTTCTATATAGGAGGTATTCCCTTAGAGAACCTACGTCCTCTATGCCAGCCAAGAATTGATAGGCCTTCTCCTTTTTCGTCTCTTGATTAATAATGCTATCTATCTTTACGGTCGATAATCTCTTGTTTCCTTTTTCTACCGCACTCTCGTACGACTCCTTTATAGGGAACCTCTGCGCCTGATCAATAAGCGCTATATCATCAGGGGTTAATGGTTGTATCTGCTCTGCCAACACGTCAAAATCAAGGCCCATGTATCGCAACAGTTTTATTATGTAGGAATTGTTGATCCCCTTGCCAGAGACATTTCCATGCACGTCTGCGCTATAATGGGGGGGAGAAAACAGCAATTTACCATAGTTGTCAGTCGCGTGCATTCTTAAGAATACCTCTTTATCTTTGCACCATCTGCCGATCTTTTCTGCCCCAATCAAAGGATCCTCACCCTCTATATTCAGGTGTCCAACATCCAAGGTCACCCCAAGATTATCCCTGATGACCTCCTTTGGCAAAAGGTTGCAGACCTCATTAAGGAAAGATATAAATGTATCCGCATCTTGCCTTTCTCTTGTCTCACAGTAATTCTCTATTGTCACTCGAACAGGACTTCCGGCTGAAGTCATAATCAGATTTGCCATCTCCTTTATCCCTGACAGATCAATAAGATGCACAATGACCGATCCTGCACCTATATCCCTTGCCAGGAAGATGGTCTCTCGCTGGGGCTGCAGACATTCCAAGGGATCATAAAAGAGTGGTTTACCATTGTCAGGATTGGGGAAAGGCGAATAGGGTCCCACAATAGGAGAATGGATGTCTAACTTTATCCCGGAGCGCAAGGTAGCATTTTTTACGTCCTGCCTCTTCTCCTCGCTAAACTCCTCAGGGAGCAGTTTGGCGTAATTAAAAGGATGAAAATCAACATTTAACTCCAGTCCTGCTAGGTTGTTCCTTGCTGCCCAGAGTATCATTTCAACAGGATCCCATATCTCTTTTTCCCAAAAGGAAGATGCCAGAACACGCCTGGGGTCAGTCAATTTTTCCTGAAGATCAAAAGCTGCCCGACTGGTCAAAAAAAGCGATTGATAACTTTCAACAAACTTGAGGATATAGGAATCAAGCTCCTCCTGCTCGTATTTGTTGTAAAAAACAAAGTATGGGGCGTGCTCGTATAGCCAACCAGTTTTTGCATAGAGAAAGGGAGACTTGATTAGGTTTTTTATAGGAGAGAATCTGCTATTTCCTTGGGATAAGCCCAGGATATGTTTAAGGGTATCAAGGGACAGTCTATAGCCGTACTTCATCTGAGACTTATGGCTTGCCAGAAGAATGAGGGCTTCATCATCCTTGAAGCCTAGTTTCAGGAGCTTTTCAAAGGAGTTCTTGCTAAATATGTCATTTTCACTCAGGCTCTCCTCCAGCACAGAGGCTACCACCATTTTGTTTATTGACCGCTTGCCAACTATTTCATCAATATATTTCATACCAACAATACCTGATCTTAATCTCACCTAACCAGATGTCCAAACCTCTTCCAGTGGGGCCAGGACCAATAAATAATGATGGCCTTGCCCTTTACCAACCCCAGTGGTACAAACCCCCAGTACCGACTATCATAACTGTGATCTCTATTGTCTCCCATGACAAAGAGACCGTTAGCAGGGACAATAACAGGGCCGAAGTTGTTGTTCTTTCTCGGACTCTCACCATATACGCCGAATGGGGCATCAAATAGTGTACCATTGATAAAGATCTCTTTGTTAATGATTTCAATCTGTTCCCCAGGGAGACCTATTACCCTTTTTATATAGTCCTTTTTCGTGTCTAATGGATAGACAAAAACAATGATGTCCCCTCTTTTTGGTTCACATAGCGGTATAATGGTCTTATTAATGAATGGTACCTTTACACCGTAAATAAATTTATTCACCAAGATATGATCACCAACAAGAAGTGTTGGTTCCATAGACCCTGAAGGGATCTTGTAGGCCTGAATCACAAATGCCCTAATGAAAAGAGCCAGAAAAACAGCTATTATAGCTGCCTCTAAATATTCCCTCAGAAGGCTCTTTTTGCGTATTTTTGTGGATTGTCTTGCTCTATTATTTTCTTTAGCCAAATACACGTCCTTTCTAGTATCACTCTTTTGGCGTCCGTTGACACTTGTCCATAGTCTGTTGTTGGTTTGACTAATTCTTATTTAGAGACGTTCACTCTCAGCTTTTTTAGAGGAACTATTTTGAAACGGACCACTGACACTGGACAGCCTAGATTCCCCTATTCTGTCCATAAGAATCTAATGTAAGAATCATGTTTTTGTAAAGCAATTTTTCACTATAGGCGACCCCAAACAATAATAAAAGGCTTTTTGGGCACCTTATTAAGGTTTTTCCTGACATTCTTACAATATGTTGTGTTGCTGCTAAGAATTACCACTATATATCTATAAATTGTGGTAATTTTATTTAATTTATTAAAAATACTTGACAAATTAATCTATATATGTACTACTATAAAAAACTTGTCTTATTTTTTGATCAAATTTTTCCCTGGGAGGAATGCATCGTGGGCCAAAATACGGTAAAGAAAATAAGAGAAGAGCTTCTACTGAGCAAAGCAGAGCTGGCCAGAAAGGCTGGTGTTTCTCCGCTAACCATCGACAGGATTGAAAGGGGTAAAGATTGTAGGATGGAGACAAAAAGAAAAATTATTCTGGCCCTCGGCTACAATTTAAGCGATAAAGGTAAAATCTTTTCTGATAATAAATAACTCTTCAAGGAATTGACTCTAAAATGCCCATATCAAAGAAAAATCAACTAATTGGGATTGATATTGGATCTCACTCCATCAAGATTGCCGAGATTGAGGATAGCAAGAAGGGAATGATCCTAAAAAATTTTGGCATGATAGGGCTTCCCCGAGAGGCTATCGTAGAAGGCTCCATAAAGGAGATGGAAATAGTCTCTGCCGCCCTGAAGAACCTCTTGAAAAATCTAAAAATCAAGAATAAAAATGTAGCCACATCTATCTCTGGCTATTCGGTTATTGTCAAAAAGATTACAATCCCCCAAAAAGGAGAGGAAGACTTAGAAGGAAGTATCCAGAGTGAAGCAGAACAATACATCCCTTTTGACATCAGTGACGTAAATTTGGATTTTCAGATTCTTGGATTGGAGAAAGAAGAGACAGGGGAAGAAAAGGAAGAAGAAGAAAAGGAAGAGTTAATGGATGTTCTCTTAGTAGCTGCAAAGAAAGATATAGTTGAGGAATACATAAGCCTTTTTCATTTAACCGAGCTTAACCCCATTGTTCTGGATATAGATGCCTTCGCCCTACAAAATGCCTTTGAAATCACCGGTCATGAACAGGCCGGCTGCCACGCTCTGGTACATATCGGTGCTCAACAACTAACTATAAACGTTATTAGAGATGGTAACTCCATATTTACCAGAGACTCATCCTACGGTGGCTCCCAAATCACCAGTGAGATACAGAATAAATTGAATATCTCTTATCAAGAAGCAGAAAGCATAAAATTGGGGGCTAAAGCAATAGAAACAAACCAGAGGCCTATGTTTGAGGAGATGTTTTCCTCAACAGTTACAAAATGGGCTCAGGAGATAAAGAGAGCCCTTGAGTTTGTGGCAACCACCTTTCCAGATATAAAAGTTGAAAATATCCTGGTTAGCGGAGGTTCATCCTTGATACCGGGATTCATTAAATACCTCGGCCTGGAAACAGGGTTACAGATAGAGATGCTAAATCCTTTTGCGAGTCTGGAAATAAAGGAAAAATTGTTCGATACAGGATACTTAAATTATACTGCCCCCATGGCTGTTATCTCCATTGGGCTTGCATTGCGGAGTATAGGTGATAGATGATTAAGATCAACCTATTCCCTTTCAGGGCTGCCAGGATAAAAGAAGATATAAAGCGCCAGGTATTTTATTATATCGGCTCTATCATAATCCTTATTCTGGGAATGGGTCTCTTCCCCTATAATCCCTATAGCTATCTCAGTCTTAACAAACAGGTAGAATCCTTAAAAAAAGACCAGCATGCCAAAGAGAAAGACCTGGCCTCCTTTAGAGATACCAACATCAAAATAAAGGCCCTTAAAAAAACTATCGCTGAGGTTGAAGTTAAGTTAAACACGATAAAAGGGTTAGAAAAGGTCAAAACCGGGCCAGTTAAGCTCTTAGATGATATAGCCACGAGTGTACCAAAGGATAAGCTATGGCTTAAGGTGCTTAAAGAAGATAAAGGAATTCTTGTTTTAGAAGGAACAGCAATGGATAACGAGACAGTTGCAGATTTTATGAATAGATTAGAGAGCACAGAGACTGTAAAATCCGTTGAATTAGTCAGAACAAGACAAAAAACGATTCAAGGGCTCAATCTAAATCTCAAGGATTTCGAGCTAAAGTGTAAGACCTATGCCTTTCAAGAAGAACCACCCCCAGAGGTAAAGAAAAAGAAAAGAAGAAGATAGGGATTATGGCAGTGGATCTTGATGCTTATTTTGATAAGATTTCCAGATTGAAGATGGTACATAGGGTCCTGATCTTTGCAGGAACCCTTGTTCTGCTTATAGGCCTCTATATTTGGTTCGTATACGTGCCAAAAACAGGTCAGATAGCTACTACCAAATCCAAGCTGGATAGATTAGAAACGGAGATCAGGCGTGCGAGACTCAGGGCGAGAGACTTGAAAAAGCTTGAAACGGATCATGCCACAGCGCAGGAGGAACTGAAATTTGCCCTCAGGCTCTTGCCTACTACCAGTGAAATCCCTACTCTCTTAAAGAGTATTACCCAGCTTGGAAATGATTCTAATCTGGAGTTCCTCCTGTTCAGTCCGAAAAAACAGATTCCAAAAGAATTTTATGTAGAAATACCGGTAAGCATAGAGGTCAGGGGGGGCTATCACAATGTTGCTACATTTTTTGACAAGGTAGGAAAACTGGATAGAATCGTTAACGTTGTCAATGTCGTCATGACCCCACTTAAAGAGCAGAGCACCACGCTTAAAACTAGTTGTAAGGCTGTAACCTACAGGTTCAAGGAGAAAGAAAAGACTGAAGATGCGCGCAAAAAAAGGAAATAGCATAATCTTTTTTGTACTATTCGGTATTGGGGCTATTCCTATTTTTTTAGGAATAAACTCCGCTCAGGCCAAGGATAAGGTTGTCTTAAAGATTTCGGAAGATAAAAAAAAGGCCACTGAACCATCTAAAAAACCCGAAGAGACCAAGACTGACACTATCGAAACCGAGGCCAGAAAAGGTGAGGAGACAGCGGCCTACTCTTACGATCCTACTAACAAGGTAGATCCTTTCAAATCCTTTATTGTCGTACGAAGGGAGTTAGAGGAAGAGGAAAGAGAAAAACCAAGAACCTATCTGGAAACCCTTGACATTTCCCAATTGACCGTGTCGGCCATAGTGTTAACTGGTAAAGAAAACTGGGCTCTCGTTCGAGATTCAAAGGGCGATGGCCATCCGATCAAGGTAGGGTCCCCCATAGGAAGAAGGGGGGGGCGAGTAATCAAGATCCTGGACAAAGAGCTTGTTGTGAGGGAATCTTATAAGGATTTTAGAGGCCGTGAAATAGTAAATGATATTTCTATGAAGCTCCCGGAAGTGGATTAGCCTAACGAATTCAGAACTGTCAATTGAAAAAGGAGAGCTTGCATGTTGGACAAAATAAGCCCGAGAAAAAGTACCACCATCTTTCTATTGACTACCTTTTCCCTTATCTATCTTGTCTTCAGCTGCGCCCAAGCACCCACCAAAAAAGAGGTAACAGGTGTGGAAGAAGAGAGGCCTGCCGAGATCGAATCAATACACGTTATCTACGGCCCCCCTGATAAAGAGACAATAATTGAGATAACCAGCTCAAAACTGGTCCCTTATGCGGCCTTCAAGCTTGTTCAACCATTACGCGTCGTAGTGGGCATAAATGCAGTCCCGGCTGAGGAATTGACCAAGCCAGCTGTCATCGATGACAGTATCATAAAAGATATCCATTTTGAAGTAGTTGAAGAAAAGCCTATATCCACCCGGGTAATTGCTACTCTATCCCAGGATGTGGAATACCGTGTGGAGGAAAAGGATAGAACAGTAAGGCTTTCACTGTTTCCAAAAAAACAGGTTGTTTCCAAGGCTATTGAAGAGGAGGAAATAGGCCCGAAAGAAGCTCGCGTGTTCTTTTCACCGGGTGAAACAAGGCTGAATCAGATACTTGGAATTGATTTCTTCATGCTACCCAAAGGCAAATCAAGGGTTGCTGTCACCACCAGCAAAAAGGCGGAATACGAATTAAGCCGGAAGAACACCCTTACCTTGCTTTTAGATATAAAGGAGGCGACCATCATCCCTGAACTAACTCGGTACATAGATTCCTCCCAGTTTAAAGGGGTAGTCAGCCGGATCACTCCTACAGTAAAAGTTGCGGAAAGGATGGTTGGTCTGGAAATAGAGCTAAAGGAAATGGTCCCTTACCATTTGATCCAGACCGATACGGAAATAAGGTTAGATTTTAACAAAACCTCTGTCAAACCCCCTGCCAAAAAGATAACCCCAGCCAAGCTAACTACGCCCCTCTTAAAACCAGAGGAGGTGCCCCCTGAGGTTAAACCAGGGATTACCCCTCCACTTCCTAAGGCCCCCTTACAACCAGAGGAGGTGCTCCGTGAGGCTAAACCTGTGTTCAAGGCTCCTGAAAAGCGCTATACAGGAGCCAGAATGACCCTGGATTTCTCCAATGCTGACATAAGGAACATCCTAAAATTGATTGGGGAGGTCAGCAAGCGGAACATAGTCTGGGGGCCTGAGGTGAAGGGCACAGTCTCTATGAGATTAAAGAATGTCCCCTGGGATCAGGCCCTCGATGTAGTGCTGGAGACAAATAATCTCGGTACAATAACAGAGGGAAATATCATCAAGGTAATGACAAAAGAAAAGATAAGGGAGCTTGAGAAAGAGGAGGAGGAGAGGCGAAAGCGTGAAGAGGAAAGGATAAAGGAGGAAAAGGCTAAACTGGTTGCGGCTGAAGCAGAAGAGCCGCTTGTTACAGATTACATTCGGGTTGATTTTGCGGATGCAGAGAAAGACATCAAACCTCATATCGAAAAGATCAAGAGCAAGCGCGGTACCATTACCGTTGATAAACGCACAAATACAGTTATTATGACGGACATTGCCTCGATCGTTGAGAAGGCCAAAAAGCTAGTCAAGGAATTTGACACCCCAGTAAAACAAATCATGATCGAGGCAAGGATAGTGGATGCCTCGAGCGATTTCACCCGCGACCTGGGAGTGCAGTGGACTAATATTGAGGGACAACGACGAAGGGGGGGAGCAAATTTTGGCATACCAACAGACGCAACTCTCTTCTCATCAGCACCAGGATCTGATCGATTCTATGGCGGCAACTTTTCAAGCAACGCTCCCACCGGATGGGAAAGTAATATTGGTCTTAGCTTTGGCGTTCTCAGCTCCAGTGCAAGAGGAGCGGTTACGTTAAATGCCCAACTTGCCCTAGCAGAGACCGAGCATAAGGCAAAGGTTATCTCTGCTCCCAAGGTGATAGCCAGCAACGGGGAGCAAGCTGAAATCAGTAGAGGAGATGTTCTTATCTTACCTGCAACTGAAAATATTGCGGCAACCGAACTGAAGGCAACCTTATCACTAAAAGTCACCCCCACTGTTAGTTTTAATAATTACGTCACCATGGATGTTGACGTCACAGACGATAGGGCACCATCCATATCTTTAAAATTAGAAAAGCACATAAAGACGAAATTGATAGTTAGAAGCGGAGATACTGTTGTCATTGGCGGTATATACAAGGAGGAGAAAGCTGAAGATGAGTCTGGAATTCCAGGGTTGTCAAAAATTCCCTTCCTAGGCTGGTTATTCAGGGCCGAGAAAAAGACACGTGTAAGGAGCGAGCTTCTAATATTCCTGACGCCAACGGTACTTGGTCAGGGGAAAAGCTCATTTGATGTTCAGAGATAGAAAAGTTATCTTGATACTCACGTTCCTCTCGATCCTGCTGACAGGATGTGCTGAGAACAAGGTACTAGTAAAGAAGAAATCTCAGGCACTGGAAGACCTGGGAAATTCCCTTATCCAGCAGGGCGATCTGAGAGGGGGCCTTGAAAAACTATTTGAAGCGAGCAAGATAGACCCTGAAAATGCAAACATCCATAATGAATTAGGCCTGGCTTACAGAGATCTGAGGGCATATGAAAAGTCCGCGGCTCATTTCAAAAGGGCCCTGGTCCTCCAGCCAGAATTTCCAGAAGCCCAAAACAACTTGGGCACGCTTTATCTATTACTAGGAGAATGGGATCTGGCTATTGCCTGTTTTCAAAGGGCTGTGAGCGATATTCTCTATAGGACCCCACATTTTTCCTACAATAACATTGGATTGGCTTACTACAACAAGAGAGACTACCAGAGGGCGATTGAAAATTACCAAAAGGCATTAAGATCTTTTCCATCATACAGCCTTTGTCATGAAAATTTGGCTCGCGCCTATGAGGCCACGAAGAGCTTTCAGGCAGCCATCGAATCCTACAATAAATCCATCTCTTACGGGCCGAATTATCCGTCACCCCATTTTTATCTGGCAAGGCTCTATCTCAGGCTGGATCGCAATGACGAGGCAGCCAGAGAACTAAAACTGACTATGGAGATTGACCCTGAAGGGCCCTATGGAAAAGAGGCAAAAAGGTTATTAGAGGATATCCAATAGAAAATGTTTAATACTGAACGTAAGGGAGTCGACCCATTTGGCCTCCGGCCTGGAGGGAGTATTGGAGCAGGCACTCCATTATTCCATGAACTACGAAGGAGCTGTAAATAGGACGAAAAAGCATATTTTCACTATAGCTTCATTGGTGTTTTTATTCTCCGTGTTTCAGCCTTCCTTATGCGAATGCGTTCATGATGGCATGTATCACCATAATATCCCAAATCAGGTTCTGATCGGGAAGAGCATCATCATCTGGTTTTCTCGGATATATCAAGACCTGTTACAGTAGCTTTGATGCCGGCAGGTAGCTCGATTTGAGAGCTGGTCCTGGCTAACCTAAGGAAGGATCAAGGAAGTTGGATGGGAAACTTGAGAATATCTTTGAGTTCGGCCAGGCTCTCAACATGTATATGTGCTTTTAGGGCCTTATTCTTATAAGCGATCAGGGGTACCCCTGCCGCTCGACAGACCTCCAAATCAACCTCAGAATCGCCTACGTAAGTGCACTCCTGAGGTTCGATGCCAAAAAAATCAAGTATCTTGAAGATGGGCTCCGGATGGGGTTTGGGATTTTTGACATCTAGGGATGAAACAACGATGTCGAAGTAGTGACTGAGCCCATTTAGTTCAAGAACCCTTGCTATGGTATTGCTCCGATTGGTTGCCACTGCAAGGCCACATCGCTGTTTTAGAAAATGGAGCACCTCTTTCAGCCCTGGCTCAATAACCATATCCTTTATAAAGGGGGTGTAGTCAAGCGTTAGCCGATATTCCTGGGCCCTGGCGAGGTGTGGGCTATTTCTGAAGATATGATTCAACGAGTCCACGGCGGTATGCATGTGGACAAATTCAATATCCTCAGGTGCCAAGGGGGGGAGGCCAAAATGGAACAGAATATGATTGTAGAAATTAACGTTGGCCTGCCTGGAGTCAAACATGACCCCATCACAGTCAAATACAACCGCTGATACGCACATACTTTGAAGTTACTATAAGTTTGGGTGAAAGGTCAATCATAACTTGAAAAAGATTTAGTTTTATGTAAATTTACCACCACGTTCTAGAATTCGGGTTTTTGGCAGACGATTTTTGGTATATTCGGTAACCCCTTATATTCGGTAATTAAATCCGAATGTCGAATTTGTTTCGCACGCCTGCCTGGCCTGAGCAAGAGCGACCCGCCTGCCTCGCCTGCGCGAGAGCAATGGCGGGCAGGAATTTCGTGCGTCGTATTTCGGATTTAGAATAACCGGTGAACAAATCCCAAAAAAACTCTGCAACCTTTTAGGTGCTCTGTCTTGTATGGTAGAAAACTCTAAAGACATAAGGGAGAGATGGAAATAAAGTCAGATTATCTTATCATTGGTAGCGGCATTGCCGGACTCAGCCTTGCTCTCAAGGCCGCCTCAGTAGGCACAGCGGCCATAGTGACAAAAAAAGAGACGATGGATGCCTCTACCAATTATGCCCAGGGAGGTATTGCCTCAGTGCTAGATCCAAAAGACTCATTTGATCTTCACATAGCGGATACAGTAAAGTCTGGTGCTGGCCTGTGTAACGAGCAAGTTGTTCGCATGGTTGTAACAAATGGGCCTGCTATGATTAAAGAGCTTATCTCTCTTGGGGTTAACTTCTCACATAACAAAACTCAGACTGAAGGACTGGATCTCACCCAGGAAGGTGGCCATTCCAGAAGAAGGATTGTCCACACTGAAGATCTTACCGGGCAAGAAGTGGAGAGAGCCCTTATCCATAATGTGGAAAAGAATAACAACATTCAGATCTATGAAAATCATATGGCCATAGACCTGATTACTACCTCAAAATTTATAAGAAGAGGTCTCTCGACGAACGAGACTGAAGAGACATGCTGGGGTGCCTATGTTTTGGACATAATCACAGGCAAGGTAAAGACCTTCCTGGCCAGGATAATTATCCTTGCAACCGGGGGGGCAGGGAAGGTGTATCTTTATACGAGCAACCCTGATATTGCCACTGGTGATGGTGTGGCTATTGGTTATAGAGCAGGGGCAAAGGTGGCAAACATGGAATTTGTACAATTCCATCCCACATGCCTCTACCATCCGATGGAAAAAAATTTCTTGATTAGCGAGTCAGTCAGGGGTGAGGGAGGGCGACTAATTGATAAAAAGGGCAATCATTTCATGGAACACTACCATCCCTTAAAGGATTTGGCCCTGAGAGATATTGTGGCACGGTCAATTGATGCTGAATTAAAGAAGAGCGGAGATGAATGCGTTTATCTGGATATAAGCCACAGGTCTAAGAAGTTCATTAAAAACCGCTTTCCGAATATCTACAAAAGGTGTCTGGAGTTAAACTTAGACATTACTCAAGAGCCAATTCCGGTTGTGCCTGCCGCTCATTACATGTGTGGGGGTCTTTTGACAGATAAACAGGGCCGGACCAACATAACCAATCTGTATGCGATAGGTGAAGTAGCATGTACCGGGCTGCATGGAGCAAACAGGTTAGCAAGTAATTCCCTTATCGAGGCCCTTGTTTTTGCACGATTCGCCTTTGAAGACAGCGCCAAGATGCTATCTGGGAAAGATGATGATAAATTCCCACACGTTCCCCTTTGGGACCCAGGTTCAGCCACTGATAGCGATGAATCTGTTGTTGTGTCCCATAACTGGGATGAGGTAAGAAGACTTATGTGGAACTATGTGGGCATAGTCAGGACAAACAAAAGGCTGATCAGGGCCAAAAGGAGGATAGAGGTCATCCAACAGGAGATTAAGGAATACTACTGGGATTTCATAATCACCAGGGATTTATTGGAACTAAGAAACCTGGCAACCGTTGCCGAGCTAATCATTACCTCGGCTAACATGCGAAAGGAAAGCAGAGGACTTCATTATAATCTGGATTGTCCAGAAAGTGATGACAAGAACTGGCGCCATGATACAGTGATATGAAGTCCAAATGACAAAACCCAACCCTCACCCTCACCGTCACCGATTCATAACGCTTTGTCGTTGGTAGTTGCTCATTCATCTGACATTTAGCCCTGAGATTTTTCATTCGAATCCCTCAGCTTCAACCATGTCATTACAAAGGCATATAGTAAGCCCAAAGAAATGACGCCAAGGACAAGATAGAGAAGCCCCATAAAGACCAGGCGACTAGCATCCCAAGTCCATTCAAAAACAAAAGGAAACATGTCAACTCCTTTTCACTAACCCAGAATCCGTGACGACCTTGCCGAGAACCTTGACAGGGCTCAGTTCAGCTTCCCGCGGAAAAAGGGGTAGATATCTATAAGAGAGGGAGAATACAAGGATTCCATAGCCAATTGCACCAATTGCAATACCCCACTCCTGCCATGTGGGAAGATACCTCATAAACGTATCAAATGGCATCACTGGTATAGCTAGGGTCTGAATACTAAAAACAAACCTGTTAAGCACTATACCAGCAATGTTCATCAAGGCGCCTATAATAAGAAGATCACTTTTTTCCCTCAACCGAGGAGTTATCAGGATAATTGCCGGGATAATGCCAAAAACCCCGATCTCAGCAACTATGAGCCAGATTCCATAGGTCCCCTCATAGAAATCCATAAAGGACAATCCAGCCCTGGGCACAACACCATAGGCCCAGGTAATCGTGTCCAGGATCTTGAGAATTACATAACTGGCCAGAAGCCAGCCTGAGATCTTGGCCAGCAGGGTAAAAACACTCTTCTTAACCAGTTCTTTTCCGGTGACTTTCTTGGCAACCCATACACAGACCAGGGTAAACGATGGGCCTGCCGCAATAGAGGAGAGGATAAACAGAAAGAAGGTCCATGGCCATATAAAGAAACCATCTCTAAAGGCAAAAGGGCGACCAAAGAGTACGCCGAACATCCCTCCCAATGAGCCTTGATGAAAGAAGGAAAGAAATGTTCCTGCAGCAGCAAAGACGGCCATTGTGTGGTGAAGATTGCTCCCAAAGATGTTGAATTCCCGTATCTCATTTAGTTTTCTATTGGACAATATCAGTGGGAGATATTCAATAGTCAGTACACCAAGATAGGCGGTGATACAAAAGGAGACCTCGGTCAACATGGAATGCACATTGGCATGCCAGAAAATAAACCAGCCCCGGAGCGGCTGCCCGATATCTACCCCCAGCATTGCAATGGCAGCTGAATAACATATGAAACCTATAACAACAGCTGCATTGATAATGGCCTTCAGGTCCTCGACAAAAGGATAAATAAAAACCTCGCCAATGATATGTGTCAGGAATCCTGTAAAAAATGCACCTGCACCAAGAGCAATCAGTGAGAGATCAAATACGATCCACAGTCCAAAGGCAAAATAGTGATTCATATTTGTCTGGTTCAGCCCCTTATAGAAACATAGAAAGGCTGACAGAAGGCCCCAGGCAAGAACAACCAACCACAGAAACATCCATGGCACAAATGTCTTTAACGGGCATCTTTGAACACCATTGGGGATCAAGGCCAAATCCATTTTTTCTCCAGCTTACTAAACAGAAATTCTATGCGCATGCGGCGGAAAATCATAGTGCTTTGTTTCACTAGTTGTAAGGCCAAGATACGTAATGTCGGAGTAACGGAGCATTGGAGCAACGTAGAAGATGAAAATGGCAAAATTGTCTGATACCCATTACTCCATCCCTCCATTATTCTGCCGCATTGCGGGATGAACGGAGTGAAGTAAATTCCCCTGACAGATAGTTGTCTGCCATACGCCTCACCCAGTCCCTCGTACTTGTGTAATATACCTTGGGTTCGGTGCCAAGCCTCTCCAGCAATCTGAAGGCATAGGGGCTCTTGATAAGCCCAGAAACCCTATGCTTAGGGTTATTAAGGTCACCAAAGGTGATGGCCTTTGAGGGACAGCCCTCGACACAGGCAGGGATGTATTCATCTTCTTTCAGATCTCTCCTGCCCTCTGCATATGCCTTTGCCTTAGCCCTCATGAGCCTGTGGTGACAAAAGCTACACTTCTCTACCACGCCTCTCACCCTCGGGGAGACCTCTGGAGAGAGGTATCGGTCCATGCCTTCAGGGAAGAAGGGGTCAAACCAGTTGAAATCCCTTGCATGGTAGGGACATGCAGCCATACAGTATCTACAACCTATACATCTTGTATAGATCTGGCTTACTATTCCGGTGTTTGGATCCTTTCTGGTCGCTGTTGCCGGACAAACAGGCACACAGGGGGGATTATCGCATTGCATACATGGCCTGGGGATGTATACAACCTCAGTCTCTGGAAACTCTTTTCCATTCGTTACCGTGTAAATCCTTAGCCAGGTAATGTTCCTTGTCTTGTCAGATTCATCATACATCACCGGGACATTATTTTCAGAGGCGCAGGTGACAACACATACACCACAGCCAGTACATTTATCTAAATCAATAACCATCCCATATCTTGTGCCATGCCTGTCGTCTTCCTTTTTCACCTGAAAATAGCCCCCTCACCCAACTATTAATCGTCCATTTGAACAAAATACCAAGTTATTTGTCAGCTTTTTATAGGGCTCACCTCAAGGACTTTATACCTTGATCATCGTAACCCTGGTATTCCACCAAACCGGCTGCCCGCTTAGGGGATCCTCAATCGGATTAATGATCGTATGAGGATTGACACCCTTTCCCTTCAGGTACCTGTCATATGCAGTATGTCCAAGGCCAAAAGGGATAAAGATAACATCAGGCATAGCCCCATCAAAAAGGTGAATCCTTACTGCTACCTCTCCCTTTGGGGATCTCACAATCGCCTTTGAGCCTTCCTTTAAACCATATTGAGATGCTGTCTTCGGATTAACTTCCACAAAGAGATCATCTCTTGTAAGCTGGTGGTCGTGAAGTGTCTTATTCAAGAATGGTGGATTTCCTATCCATCCACTCGCCAGATTTATCAATTCAGTGGGGAAGAGAAGTAGGGGGTACTGCTTCTCATCGGCCCTTGATCTTATCTTCTCATAGTGGGGCATATACACCTCATCTCCAGTGGGGCTTATGCCCAAATCTAAAAGGGCATCATCAGAGGATCTTCCCTTTGAATAGTCCTTAACGGCCGTCTCTATAGTGGTGGAGAAGAACTCAAATCTTTTGCTTGGCGTGTGAAAGATCTCTGACCAGTTGCCAAAGGAGTGTGAAGGCATATACCAGGCTCCATGTTCCTTAATGTCCGCCCACATTAATTTGAAGGATGAATACATCGGGCTCAATCTATCCTTTGTAGCCAATCCTTTCCAGACCGGTTCAGATTCATGGTACAACGTCTCCCCCTTCCCTGAGGCATAAAGCCCCCTGACCCTTTCCTGTAGGGCCTCCTCAAAATGAGCCCACTGAAAGGAGCCAGCAACTGGTCCGCCTATTTTTTTGGCCACGGATATGATCACATCGCCACTGTGTTTTGTCTTATACACCGGTTTTACCACTGGCTGAGAAAGGGCATAAAGGGGATATTGCATCCCGGTTGGCCATACCATATCTACCATCTTTTCAAGATGGGTATGATCAGGGAGTATCAGATCTGCCACAAGGGAGGTTTCATCCATAAATGGAGAGAAGCTCACAATAAAGGGTATTTTGGCCATTGCCTTGATAAAATTCTGGCTGTCTGGGATGGTGTGGACAGGATTTGCAGAGCACACAAGAAGGGTATCAACAGGCGAGTCTTGACTGCTCATTACAGCCTGTATTAACTTGTCCATGAGGCTCCTGGTGAACGGATATCGTGGCGTTCCAGCATGATCTAGCCTTTCTTTTCTAAGGCCAGCCATAGCCACCGGATCATAGTCTACATCTGACCATGGGGCCAACGGAAGATCATCTGTTATGAGAACCCCTCCCTCTTTATTTATCCTTCCTCTCAATGCATTAAGGGCATGTACGGCCATAAATTCATAAAGACTACCTGGTAGGCGGCCTTTCCCTCTTCCAGCAAGGGCAATAGGACTATGTGCTACTGCAAACTTTCTGGCCACCTCAATAATTACCTTCCTCCCTATTCCGGTGATATTCTCTACTATCTGGGGAGTGTATTTCTCCAAGACAATTGTCGAAAACCCCTTATGGTGCGCCCCATTTGCGTCAGACCAATCATAGAAACCAAATGTGTGATTTTGGATAAACTCTTTGCTATACAGTCTTTCCTTGATAAGTACATAAGCAATTCCTAAGGCCAGGGCTGCCTCTGTTCCTGGAAATGGAGCAAGCCATTGATCTGCCTTTGATGCGGTATTTGAGGCCCTTGGATCAATCTGCACCACATATGTTTTATTCTTTGGCCCCTTTTCAGTCCACTCCCCCCAGGCACGCAGCATCCTTCCAGGGGCCCCCCATCCATCCACAAGGGAGCAACCGAAACTCAAAATAAAGTCGGAGTTTTCCAGATCAAATGCTAGAGGCCCTTTCCTTCCCTGCATAAGGAATGTAACCATGGCATGGGTATCTTCTTCTGTTGGCATACCCAGGTAGTTAGGACTTCCAACAGCATCGAGCAGCCTTTTAATGAGGAGTGCCATGGTGGAGCGAGACTGATTTCCATCTATTGCTGCGAGTTTTTCTGGATTTCCTTTATCTCTTAATCCTTTTATCCTGGTGGCCAACTCATCTATGGCCTCAGCCCAGGATATCTCTTTCCACTTGTCAGATCCCCGTGGCGCAACCCTTTTCATTGGCGCCTTCCACCGGATCCCCTCATTGTAAAGAATCTGGAGGCCCGCCATACCGAGGGGGCATATTGCTCCCTGATTTACCGGATAATCGGCCCTGCCCTCTATCTTTACTGCCCTGCTCCCAACCTTCCTGACCTTAATACCGCATGCACCAGGGCAGAGCATACAGACCGTGTTTGCGGAAGAAAATTTTCCCCTTGCTGGCACTGGTACCCATGACCAGTTCTGGGTCCATATGGCTATATCATCGATAAGTTTCCAGGGGAGGGGGGATAGTAGGGTTCCACCTAATCCTCCCACGGCAAATTTGATAAAATTCCTTCGGCTAAACTCCATGTCCCTCCCTCAAATTTTGAGCAGATCCCCCTTATTTATGGCACACAAAACAGGCGTTGTTATTCTCCTTTCCTTTTTGCCTATGGCACTGAGCACAATCATCCATCTTCATCCTATCCCAGGTATTTTTTTTGTATCCGGCGATATTTCTCCCCCAGATATCGATACTGTACCGGGTCAGCCTGTTAACCTTGTAATCAGGTAACGTATCTCTTTTAGCGAAATCTCCATGACAGACCCTGCATTCAGTTTCTGCTATCTTTACGTGGGCGATGTGGGGAAAATAGACGCAATCTGGTTGGCGGGAGTAAACGAGCCAGGTGATCTCTTTTGACGGCCCAATATAATCAGCAAAAAGCTTTGTCTCCTCCGGGCTCTCAGTGAAAGGGGATTCTGGATCCTCATGGCATTCCATGCACTTGTTAATTCCAGGGATTCCGGAAAAGGTCCCATCTTCATGAAAAAAATGGCATTCCTCACAGTCCAATCCCGCACTTGATTCCGGGCCATGACTGGCATGGCTGAAGTTCAGGGGCTGACTCTTTTCAGAGTAAAGGGCGAGAGGAAAGACTATCCATCCAACAATAAGGGCACCTATCAACCCAGTTAACAAGAATACCCATCCGTCCTTTGTAGTCTTTCTTACCTGTTTTGAATCAGCTTCCACATGGACCTGTTTTTTTATCGATAATTAATTGCTGAACTTTTATCCAATGCCCCGTTCTTTGTCAAGAGAAAAGACCTGAGATCATCTATTTTAGTTGGAACCTAATGGGTATCTTTACCCACATCTCAACTAACTCATCTCCTCTTTTGGCAGGCCGAAAGAGCCAATTTCTAACCCCCTTTATGGCGGCCCTATCTAGAGCTTCATAACCACTTGATTGGGCCAACCGAATAGACCCTACCTTACCATCCTTTCTGACCAACAGCTCAAGGAGCACCTTTCCTTGATAACCCCTTCTCCTTGCCAATAAAGGGTATGGGGGGGGAATATTTTTCTGATAAATAGGCAGGGCATAGCTAATGGAAGCATGAGAAGGGGAATCAGGTATATGTTTTGCTTTTGGTAGAGCCATTGGTATATCCACTATATCAGGTGCAAAATGATTATCTTTCTCTGCAAAGGTATCTTTTTTTTTGATGGTAGGAAGATCTACTGATGAAAGGCCAGCAAGGTCTTCATGTTTTTCTACAGGCTTCTCTTTAGGTATTGGCCTCTGCCGTTCAATTCTTTTCTTGTCTTCAATCTTTGGCTCAACTCGAGGTCTTGGTTTGACGTTTCTTTTTATCTTTTTTTGTAAGGTGGGTCTCTTAACAAGTATCGATGGATCCTTAGGTGCCGAAGGTTTCTTAGCCGGTCTTGGCCCGGCTATATCAATAGTCAGGCTCTTTGGTAGATCCCTCGCAGGGATAGGTCTCTTAAACAAGTCTAAATCTACCCATGCTAACAGTGAATGCAGGATCAAGGCACATAACAAAGAGAGGAGAAGCGATCGACTCACGGTTGGTTCTCCATCGTGGTCTGCAATGAAATCCTGCTGATGCCAGCCATTCTTATCTGGTCCAGCACCTTGACCAACAGCTGGCATGAGACTCTGCTATCGGCAAAGAGAAGGACTCCCGGGCTCTCTTCCTGTTTTGCCCTGAGTTTCAAGAGCCGAACAAAATCTTTTGGGGGTATCCGATTTTTGTCCAACAATATCTCACCGTTATCCTTGATGGTCAGCGACAATAATAACCCTTTTTCTATCTTGGCGGATGAAGAAGTGGGTAAATTGATAGGTATGCCTCTATGAACAGCCATAGAAAGCATGGCATAGATAAAGAAGACAAGGAGAAGAAAAACGATATCGATCAGAGGGAGAATCTCTATCCTGGCCCTTCTCTGTGTTCCAAGATTAACCTTCATGGGATATTACCTCTTTTTCCCCGCTACTATTTGATTGATTACGTTTGTTATAGACTATTTCCAGGCTTGTGGCGTACTTTTCTATGGTAGCGGCTGCCTTCTCTACCTTGGAATTGAAGTAGTTAAAAGGAAAGAGTGAAAGAATCGCTATTCCTAGTCCGGATGCAGTTGTTATAAGGGCCTGAGCAATGCCAGCCGTTACTGCCTGTGGCTCCTCGATTCCTGCACTTCCCAGGATTTCAAATGAGAGAATAATCCCTACTACTGTCCCAAAAATACCCAACAGTGGAGAAATGGTGATTATTGTATCAAGGACTGGAAGATGCTGTCTCATCCTATCTAGTTCGTCCGAAGCAGCCGTCTCCATTGCCTTTGACATGCTAAACTGCCTGTGGAGGATACCTGCTACCAGGATCCTTATAATAAAATCCCTTGAATCTCCGATTCTTGCCCTCACCGTTTCCCAATCGCCTGTTTCAGCCAAAGATAGAACCTTGTTTATCAGAGCTTGATCCCTCCTATGATCCTCAACTATCCAGAATACTGTCCGCTCGATTATCACAGTGAGCGCTATTATTGAGCAGATCAAAAGGGGATACATTATGGGCCCGCCTTTCATAAATACTTCGATCATGTCATCTCCTTTTTACCCTCATACGTTTGCATGCCCTCTAAACTGGAATCCCGCCTCTGGGGAATACCTTACAATCGTCCTAACATTCATAGGTTATGGTGAAGCCTGTCCCGAGTCGTCAGAGATGCCCGTTTCGTTCTGGGGTTAGGTCATTCGTCCTTCTATTTTCACGTTACCTGAACTGTGGCTGTTTTCCGATACGGGCTTCGTGACCGTCACCGTCACCGAAATACTGAAGAAATACAGGGGACTAAATTATACAAAGGTGTCATCCTTGCCTCTCCTTGAAAGAACTGTGACACGAGGAGTTTTACTAATCGGGTTTTTGTCAACGAGCACCGGACATTGGTATGCGGTGCTTATAGTATCAACAGTGATCACCTCAGCAGGTTCACCTATTCTGTAGACGCTTCCTTTATTCAAAAGGACCATCCTTTGGCAGTATTGTGCGGCCAGACTGATATCATGAGAAACAATAATCACGCTGAGCCCTTGTGTTTGGGTCAAAGATGAAATAAGTTCAAATATTTCCACCTTGTGCCGTATATCAAGGAAAGATGTAGGCTCATCCAGCAAGATTACTTGAGCCCTCTGGGTCAATGCCCTGGCAATAAGCACCCGCTGTTTCTCTCCTCCTGACAACTCATGAATGGAGCGCCTTGCCAGATCAAGGGTGCCTGTTAGCCGCATAGATTGCTGAGCTATTTCCAGATCCTCTTTTCCCTCAAAAGGAAAGAGACCTAAATGAGGAAAACGACCCATGAGCACCACCTCAAAGACCGAAAAAGGAAATCGAAAGGTTGATTCCTGGGGTACCATGGCTATCTGCTTGGCAATATCAGCCCTTCTATACCTTGATATCGGTTTATTCCGAAGTAAAATCTCTCCTTTCTGTATCTTTAGAAGGCCATCCATAATCTTCAAGAGGGTACTCTTGCCTGAACCGTTTGGACCTATCATCCCTACAATCTCAGCCTTTTTGAGCTCAAAGTCTATCCCCTCAAGACACCATTGGCTGTCATACCTGAAGGAGACACCGTTTAGGATCAGCTCTGGGTCCACTGGCTCCCTCTCTGTTTTAGAAGATATATAAAAAAGGGAGCCCCTAGAAAGGCGGTTATTACTCCTACCGGCAATTCACTGGGAGATAGTATTGTGCGTGCCAACGTATCTGCAGCTATCAAGAAAACGGCACCTCCAAGGGCAGAAGCTGGTATCAATAGCCTGTGATCAGGCCCAAGAAACATCCTCATCAGGTGTGGTACAATCAGACCAACAAAACCTATTATTCCGGAAAAAGATACAACCATACCAGTGATCAATGATATGCCAAGGAATGATATCCACTTTAACAACTCTACCTCGACACCCATCTGAAGGGCAGGCTCCTCCCCTCCCACTATAAGATTGAGATGACGAGAAAAGACATATAGTATACCTGAGACAATGAGGATAAGCGGAAGACCTATTGATAGCTGTACATATTTGCTTTGTGAAAGGTCACCGTACAGCCAAAATAGTATGGAATGAAGTCTGCTATCACTGGTGGTTGCAATGAAAAACATTATTACAGCTGTAAAAAAGGCATTAACAATTACCCCGGTCAGAAGCAGCGTTGATGATTCCAGTCCTCCATAACGGCTGCCTATACCCATCACCAGGAGAATAGTAAACAGGGCACCCATGAAGGAGAGAAGGGGTACACCAAGGTTAAACCCGAGACCAGAGACAATGCCGATAATAGCCCCTACTGCGGCTCCACTTGAGACACCAAGTATGAAAGGTTCTGCAAGCGGGTTTCTTAGGAGGGCCTGGAATACAACTCCGCCAACAGAGAGTGTAAAACCAACCAGGCCAGCCAGCAGAATCCTCGGCAACCGTATCTTAAACAGAATCATCCATGCCGTTTGATCAACCGAACTATAGCCAGTGACCCACATAAGAACATCCTTCAAGGAAATCCTGGCAGGACCCAAACTTAAAGAGATGAGGGCTATGCCTATAAGCACCCCTGATAAGATAACCCCTGTAGTTATTACCTTTAAAGGAGTTACCCTATAGTCTTTATTATCTCTCATCCCACTCTATCTCAGGATGTATTAATCTGGCCATCTCTTCTAATCCCCCAATTATTCTTGGGGCAGGTCTGTCTATTAGGTCAGAATCTATAAGATAAACTTTCCCCTTTCGGACAGCTGGTAAAGTGGGCCATCGATACCATTCCTTTCTGGCCTTGTCAAACTGTTCCCCTCTCCCCATAGATGAGATGATTATCACATCCGGTCCTTTTTTTATCACCTCCTCCATGTTAAGCCTTGGATAGGTAATAGGCTGATCCCCGGTGATGTTCCTCCCCCCAGCCAAATGGATTATGTCATGGTGTATGGTGTTTCGATTGACGCTCATAAGGGGTCTCACATTTATCACCAAAAGGACTGACGGTCTTGCGCTATTTCTTAGCGCCTTCACGACCCTCACGACCCTTTCTCTAAGATAACCAACGAGCCCTTTTGCCCTATAGGTTACGCCACATATCTCTGCTAGTCTCTCCATGGTATCTAAGACCTGATTTATCCTTCGAGGATTGACAACATACACCGGGATACCGGCTTGTTCGAGCATTTCAACATCCTCTCTCTTGTTTCCATCAGCCGTAGCAAAAGCAAGATCAGGATTGAGCGTTATCACCTTTTCAACATTTATATCCGTATAGGTACCCACCTTTGGCTTCTTCTGGGCTTCCTTGGGAAAATAGCTAAATTTGGTTACACCGACAAGCCTGTCACCTAATCCGAGAAAATAGATCATCTCTGTAATGCTGGGTGCTAAAGAAATAATCCTCATGGGGACAGAGGGCAAAATCACATTCCTGCCCAAAGAATCATGAAAGACAGCTGCATGTGACAACAGAGGCGAAGAACAGAGGAGAACGACTAAAAGTAGTTTTAAATAAACTTCTATATGGAAATACCGGCTCAACCGGGTTGCTATCATCTTTGATTATGCCCCACAGGTCATGGTGGTTAGCCCGTCATGATCTCTTAAGCAGCATTACTTGAAAAAAAAATCCTCAAATCCAGATGGATTTAAGGACTGCACCCTGCTTCCTTGATCCTTAAATAATACCATAGTGGCAGGTCTTCTGACTCCCCCGCCCTTTTAGCGACCTTCCCATCCCGGCTTATTGGAACAGTGGTATACAAATGCTAAAAAGGTTCCCCTTTCTTATCAGTAAAGAAAGGGGCAGGGTTACAGCGGCGGGACCGTTCCCGCTTTTAACGGGATTCCCTTTTAAACTATTTCGGTACCACTAACGGCAGATCAAAGATAGATAATTTTTGCCCTAATTCATAAGGAAAGTGGGTTAAAATCTCCTCATCTTCTTTCGGAGTCTTTTGGCAGCCTTTGCCTGTTTCTTTTTCTTCTGTACGCTCGGCTTATCATAAAACCTTCTTTCCTTTATCTCCGAGTAGAAACCCTCCTTTGAAAGCTTTCTCTTCAGATCCCTTATGGCCTTTTCTATCTGATTATTATATACGACTACCTTCATAGAATTAATGCTATTTGGCTAAGCGCTCGGATCGCTTTTTCTGGGCTCTTAGCCCTGTTACAACTCACCTCCCTCTTTCAAAAAATAAATTCTTGGGGAGATTGGATCGGCATTTTCTCCCCTTTTCTACCACTGACAGAACAAGACTTTAATTATATAGGTGACTCGATAATTGTCAATGTTTTTATTTTCCCATTAAATCCTCTCCAATCTCGAAATAGATTCTATGTGATAGGTATGTGGAAATAGATCGATTGGCTGAACCTCTTCTACCCTATACCGCTCCTTTAAAAGAGCGATATCCCTGGCCAGTGTGGCAGGGTTGCAGGAAATGTAAATGATTCTATCAGGCAGCAATCGAAGGATCTGTTCTATCACCTTCCTGTGCATCCCTGTTCTTGGTGGATCAGCAACTA
>Ga0209427_10000196_pt1 | contig 59812 bp, 51 predicted proteins | sample DeeMarSWOR136_30_FD_187465 | JGI IMG/M metagenome (GOLD analysis project Ga0209427, IMG submission 187465) | Marine sediment microbial communities from White Oak River estuary, North Carolina - WOR-1-36_30 (SPAdes) (version 2) | ecosystem: Environmental > Aquatic > Marine > Intertidal zone >...
GTAATCTCATATAATAAAATAAAAGAGCGAATGGAGAATGGCGTTAAAAATCTGAAGGGAGCTAGGCTATTTCCCAAAACCTTCTCCAATCACGGATTTAGAGATGCTTCCTAGCCTGACCACGATGACTGATCCCGATGACACCAGATGAAATTAGACAATAAGGCCTCATTTCTTTAGAATAAATACCAGGTATATCCCTTAAGGAAAGAAAGAATGATAGGAATCATGGCCGATTCTCATGATAATTTGCAGTCTATCAAGCTGGCCGTCCGTTTGTTCAATGAAACAGGATGCAGTCTGGTTATTCATGCCGGAGACTTTGTTGCCCCCTTTGCTGCTCGCGAGCTTGCCAAGCTAAGCTGCCCGGTGAAAGCTGTTTTTGGTAACTGTGACGGAGAAAAAAAAGGATTGCAGAAAGTTTTCCACTCCCTTGGAGAGATAAAAAAAGCCCCTCTGACCTTCAATCATGAGAACCTCGATTTCCTGGTCACGCATATTCCTGCGGCCCGGGGTTCTTATCCTGCCTCTGAGAAATACAACGTCATAATTTTTGCCCATACTCACAAACCAGAGATAAAGCACGAGAAAAAAACTCTGCTCATCAATCCAGGAGAAACAGGAGGATGGGTTTCAGGAAAAGGCACAGTGGCTCTTTTGGACCCAAGAACTTTATCCGTAGACATCATTACATTATGAGATAAAAATGCCTCGACAGATAAAAATGGGGCCTGGACCCATTTTTAAATAATCATCACTTTAGAGGGTAGATACAATGCCTCGTCAAATAAACAGACGTCAAAAGCCAGCCTGGCAAAAGCTCCGAAAGCGTCTTCCCACACCTCCTAAATCATGGACCCCCAAAGGTAGGAAGATAGGGCCGGCTAGAAAAAAATAGCCTGTCCCCTTTTTCATTTTTCACCAAAATAACTCAAGTTTTGCAAGTCTGACCCCATTGTTTGCATTGTTTGCATAATTTAGGGGCCTGTATTATACTTAATTTTCTTTTTTTAAAGAGAGATACAGATGAAAAAAGTCATTATAATGGGTGCTGCAGGAAGAGATTTCCACAACTTCAATGTTTATTTTAGAGACAAGGAAGAATACCGGGTTGTGGCTTTCACTGCCACCCAGATCCCTGATATTGAAGATAGAAAATACCCCTCTGCTCTTGCTGGGAAGCTCTATCCAGACGGTATCCCGATCTTCCCTGAGGAAGAGCTTTCTTCGCTCATCGGCAAAAATGAAATCTCAGAGGTTTTCTTCTCTTACAGTGATGTTTCTCATGAATACATCATGCACAAAGCATCACAAGTGTTAGCAGAGGGTGCAAGTTTTGCTCTCCTCGGCCCCCGGGAGACGATGATAAAGAGCAAACTCCCTGTTATATCGGTTTGTGCTGTGCGGACTGGATGTGGAAAAAGCCAGACAAGCCGAAAAATCGCCCTCCTCCTCAAGGAAAAAGGAAGAAGAGTTGTCGTCATCCGCCATCCCATGCCTTATGGAGATCTTGCCAAACAGAGAGTCCAGCGCTTTGCAACCTACGAGGATATGACGAAGCAAAAATGCACTATTGAGGAGATGGAAGAATACGAACCCCACATCAATAATGGCATTGTGGTCTATGCCGGCGTAGATTACGGTGCCATCCTGGAAGAGGCTCAAAAAGAAGCAGATGTTATTCTTTGGGACGGAGGAAACAACGATTTTTCCTTCTATAAGGCGGATTTAGAGATAGTAGTCGTTGACCCTCACCGGCCTGGGCATGAACTCCGGTATCATCCTGGTGAGACGAATTTTAGAAGAGCCCAGGTTCTCGTCATCAACAAGATGGATAGTGCTGAAAAAGAGAAATTAGCAGAGCTTCTTCGAAACATCAAAGAATTCAATCCCAAAGCAACCGTAATTCGGGCCAACTCTAAGATAATTGTTCCGGAAGGAAAGGATATAGCCGGGAAGACAGTCCTGGTTATCGAAGACGGACCAACACTGACCCATGGCGAAATGCCTTACGGTGCAGGAATGCTTGCTGCCCAAAAATACGGGGCTTCAAAGATTGTGGATCCTAGGCCTTTTGCGGTGGGAAGCATTAAGGCAACCTACCAAAAATACACCCACCTTGATAGAATCCTTCCTGCCCTGGGTTACGGAAAAAAACAAATGGCTGAGCTTACTCAGACAATTGATAAAGTCGAATGCGACCTCGTCGTCAGCGGGACTCCTATTGATCTCGGCCGATTGATCAAAACAAGCAAAAGAATTCTTCAGGTCACATATGAGCTTGAAGAAATCGGATCTCCTGACCTTAAGGAGGTTCTGCGAGAATTCTGATGAAAAGAAAGATTGCTCTTATTGCCTTCGGCGGAAATGCCATTCTCCCGGAAACCCAGAGAGGACTTCAATCAGAGCAGATTAGTAATGCCCAAAAAGCAGCTCGGCTCATGATTCATGTGGTGAAAAAAGGCTATGATCTAATCCTTGTTCATGGAAACGGACCTCAAGTCGGCAATCTTCTCATCCAGATGGAAGAATCGGTCACCAAAGTCCCGCCCTTTTCCTTGGAAGTCTGCGATGCCATGACGGAAGGGAGCATGGGCTTTATGCTGGAGAAGGCTATAATTAACGAACTCCGCAAAAATTCTGTGGATAAGGACGTGGCTACACTGATCACCCAGGTCGTTGTCGACAGGGAGGATAAGGCTTTTGAAAATCCGACCAAACCTGTAGGACCCTTTTACACGAAATACAGAGCCCAGATGCTTCGCAGAGGGAAAAAATGGACAATGATAGAAGATTCGGGGCGCGGATACCGCAAAGTTGTCCCTTCCCCAAAGCCAATCGATGTTATCCCCAAAAGGGTCATCCGGGACTTGGTGCACTCGGGAAAGATCGTTATCGCCCTGGGCGGGGGAGGCGTGCCTGTCATAATTAACGGTCGAGGGCTTTTCCAGGGAGTGGAGGCGGTTATAGACAAAGATTATGCCGCAAGCCTTGTTGCCCGGGAGGTTAAGGCAGACCTGTTTATAATCTTAACCAACGTGGACCGCGTGTATCTGAATTACGGCACGCCTGAGGAAGAACCAATCGGAGTCATGACAGTTAAGCAGGCTGAAGAATACATCTCTCAGGGGCAGTTCCCTCCGGGATCAATGGGACCGAAAATCAAGGCGGCGGTTGAATACATCGAAGGAGGAGGAAAAGAAGTTCTGATCACCTCAGCTAATCATCTGAAAGCTTCATTGATTAATCGATCTGGAACAAAAATCAGAGCTTCGCTATAGGAAATAAGATGCTTGATAACTTTATTTCCATCCACGATTTAACTCTCTACCAGTTTAGCAAAATTCTAGACCTCACCAGGGAAATAAAAGACAACTCCCACCGTTTTCGTAATAAACTAAAAGGAAAAATCCTAGCCATGATATTTCAAAAACCTTCGTTGCGAACCAGGATGACCTTTGAGGTGGGGATGCTCCAATTAGGAGGAGAAGCCGTTTACTTAAGCCCTTCAGACACCCAGGTAGGCACGAGGGAAACTCTTCACGATATGGGCAAGAATCTGGAGCGTTGGGTTGACGCCATCATGATAAGAACTTTTGCCCACCAGAATGTAATCGACTTAGCCCAGGCCTGCCGCATCCCTGTCATCAATGCCCTGACCGATCTCCTCCATCCCTGCCAGGCAATGGCTGATTTCTTCACTTTAAAGGAGAAGCGAGGAGACTTGGCTAATTTCAAGCTGGCTTACATAGGCGATGGCAACAATGTCTGCCACAGCCTTCTTTCTGCTGCAGCCAAAGCGGGAAGCAAAATGAGTGTGGCTACGCCACCCGGATACGAGCCTGATCCAGAAATTCGAAAACAGGCAGAAGAGGACGGGGAAGAAACAGGAGCGAGCTTCTCTTTCACAAATGATCCTTCTGAGGCAGTCGAGAGCGCAGATGCTGTCTATACCGATGTTTGGGCTTCTATGGGACAGGAGCAGGAAAAGGAAAAAAGAGCCAAACTTTTCGCTCCTTTTCAGGTCAATAAGCACCTGATGGCCAAAGCCAAAGAAGGCGGCTTTTTTATGCATTGTCTTCCAGCCCATAGGGGAGAAGAAGTGACAGATGAAGTCATTGATTCCTCGCAATCCATTGTTTATGATCAAGCAGAAAACAGGCTTCATGTCCAGAAAGTAATCATGCTTTCACTCTTAGGGAAAAAATAAAAAGGACGATGGAAAAAGAGATAGAAAACACAGAAATCACTGAAAAAGATCTTTTATTTATTGAAAAAGAGTTCTCTAAAAGCAACAAGCCTCTTTCTCTCGAAGAGATGACAAAAAAAATGGCCTACCAGAAGACATCAAGTCAGCTGGTTCAAGATGTCAAGAAATACGATCCCCTCTGCACATATGAAATCGGCGACTACATCTATAAAGAGTACGATGAGCCCTTGATGGTAAGCAGTAAAGGAGCGGAACCCTTTAAAGCTGCTGTTGTTTTAACAGTTGTCGGGAAAGTCGCCTATGAAGATTTCAACTGCGAAATGCTGGAAGTTGATTACTCAGGAGGAGGAATATTCCGAAAATACATCGATTACATGAAGAAGACAAAAACGCAAGTTCTCCTCCCCAGTAACGTCGACAGAAAAGCAAAGACTCCAGAAAAAATTGAAAAAAAGAAAGATCCGAGACTAAGTGAACTGCCTATGACGGATAGAGATTTAAAAATCCTGGAGAAAAATCTGAGGTCTGCGCTCTCCAAGTCATCAAAATTTTTCTGCTGGAACAATTACTGGCAACTCAATGAAAAGCGAATGGAGATCCAGGAGAAAAAAATAAAGGAAATTAAAAGTCATCTCCTGGAGAAGAAATTATCGGCTACTTCAGGTGAGTTGGTGAATAAATTCTTTAACATGGAAAGTTCGGATGATCTCTTCGAGCTTTGTTGTATGAGCTTAAACTGTATACTGGAAAAAGAATACAAGAAGGAATTTATATATGTCTCTCCCCAAGAGTGGGGTAAATGGCACCTGAAGAAGGTCCTTAACTCTCTCCCAGAGAAAATGCCCCTCTCCGCTCCCAAAGCAAAGCTTCCTGCTTTTGGCGAGGAAGAGATGAAGGAAACAACCCAGACACATGCATTCCCTTTGCAGACCTATCTTACCTGGAGAGAGATTCTCTCCGGAGGCATTGAAATTTCAAAAAGCTTTAACAAAGAATTATCCATTTCCCGAGAATATGTCTTCACTGACAAAGAGGAAGAAAAAGACTACACTGTTTTTTACTACCCATCATCTGCCTTTTTTCTGGGCTTAAAAGACTTCTTCGAGAGCAATAATGTTCCCCAGGGCGCACGCCTGACTTTGGAAAGAAAAGGGCCCACTCAATTCAACTTCTCGCTGAAGAAATCAAAGAAAAAGCTTCCTGTATTGAAAATAGACTATGATCCCAAAGAAGATAAATTCTCCACCAGCGGCGAAGAAGCTTTCACCTTCTCTCTGCCCAACAAAATCATTCATCTGAAAAGAGAAACTCTTAGCAGGCTTTTTTCCCTCTACTCCCAACGAGATGACCTGGACCTCCGGGAGCTTTTAGTACTCATCTTTAAAAACTTCGGCCTGGAAAGCAAAAATTTTTCCCTCCATTACATGAGAGCTTATCATCTAGTCGACATTTTAAAACAAACAACCCAGGAAGAAGTGGAAAAAACTCTGCTCAACTCACCGGGATTCTTCCCATCAGAAAAAGATAAAGGGATTTTCTTCTATCGAGAAAAAATAGAGGTTGAAGAAGAGGTGAAGCCCGAGGTGCCTGCAGAGATCGTGCCTGAAACACCTGGTCCAGAAGAGGTTAAAGAAGCCCCGCACCTTACGCCGCCCCCAGAAGCTCCAGTGGAGGAAATCCCTGCTCAAGAGGTAAGAAAGGAAAGAAAAGAAGAGATTAGAGTTAAAGCTCCTCTCGAACCTGTGAAAGAGGAAATTGAAGAGAAGGAAGAAATAGAAAAGCTGCCAGCACAAAAAAGAGAAAAGGTTCTAATGAAGAAGAAACTGAGGACGGAGGCCGAGAAACTCCGTCGAGCTAGAAAAGGAGAGAAAAGATTTATCGAAGAGAAAATTGAAATCGAAGAATACGAACAGGAAGCCCTCAGAGCAATTAAGGCAGAGGAGAAAAAAGAGACTGAAGAAGAAGCCCGGGCAATGGAAAAAAAGGAAAAGTTTAAACCTTATGTTTCAGAAGAACCCGTCTTTGGGATTTTCGCCGAGAAGCTCAAAACAGCATTAGACAAAAAAAAGAAAGAGAAAAAGTAAAAAATTCACAAGATTTCTCGAGTGTTGCCCTTTCTGCGGGTTATTCCCATTTGATCCAGGAGCTCTAGAAGAGGAATGGCATATTTACGGGTGAGACCAGTTAGTTCTTTAAAATCCGCAACAGTCAACTCCTTTTTCCTGGATTTCTCGATCCTCATGATGATTTCATCCAGCCATTTGGAATGAAGGATCAATCCATCCTTTCCCTGGACGACCTTTTTCCTCTCCACGAGAAGAGAAAGTAGCCTATCGAGCCTTTTCGATGAGAGGCGAAAACGCTGGCGAAGGTCTTCGAAAGAGAGCGAGCGAAATTCTCCTTTGAAGCATAAGTCTTCAAGTTCCCTTAAGACGCCTTCTTCTTCGGGAGTGAGAGTCATCATAAATTGGGAAAGGGCAAGCTTGCCTTCAGACTCTTTAATCTGACCTGCACGCGAGAGATGTTTCAGGGCTAAGGAGAGAATCCTTGGGTGAAGCTCAAATCTCCCTTTTATTCCTTCTAGAGACACTCCTTTCTGTTCAGGGTGCCTATTATGAAATTGAGCAACAAATCTGAGGATTTTCTGGCAGAGGAAGTCAAGACTCTCCTGGGAAAGAATAAAAAGAGGGGAGAACGTGAGAATTCTTATCTTGCCTTCAGCCTCAAGCTCCTGAGCCAAACACTGGAGGATCTTCTTTGCCAGGGAGGAAAAATCGGTTATATTTCTCTCTTTTAGACCCTTAAGACCTCTTTCCTGGACAAGAGCATAAAGCATCTCTTTTTCATCACCCTGAAGCCGCTCGAGAAAGGCAACTCTTTTCTTTATCTTCGCCCGACTTATTTGCTCCGAAGAGGGATTAAGAACGCGTCCTTCTCCCAGAATTGGCGTCTTTCCCGATCCATGGACTTCAAACTTATCCTTCCATTTCAGCTGGAGGGATTGGCGAGGGTGGACGCGAACAAAGATTGTCGGTTCGTCCTCTTGGATCTGTTCATAGAAGAAAAAAGAAGCAGAAATCTTCTCTCCCTTGATAAGAAGAGACACATCCAGCGGTTTCCCTCTATCAAATGGGGCAAAGTTGACTGCAGCATCAAAGCAACTCGTCTTCATCGAGCTCTTTCCTTCCTTTCCGGAGTCAACGTCAAACCCATCCGCCTCAGGATGGGATCAACAGAAGCCAGCGCCACTTTTAGTCTATCTCCTAACTCGTATTTCCTCCCCGTCCTTCTTCCGATTAGAGTTTTTTCTGATCTTTTAAAAAAGTAATCTCCACCCAAGTCAGAGTAGGAGATAAGGCCGTCGACAAAATAATCCTCGAGTTCCACGACTAAACCCGCTTTGGTGATATCAACGATTATCCCTTCGAATTCATCGCCGAGCTTTCCTTTCAGGAAGCGAAAGATCCTCCACTCCAAGAGTTCTTTCTCTGCTACCTCTGCATTTCGTTCCTCCTGGGAGCAGTGAAGAGCAATCGAAGAGAGTGAGGGTATTCTCGTTCGCTCCTGCTTCAGGACTTTTTTTAAAATTCGGTGAACTACCAAATCTGGATACCGCCGGATCGGAGAGGTGAAGTGAGTATATTCCTTTTTGGCAAGACCATAATGTCCCATGTTTTCTTCAGAATAAACAGCTAGTTTCAGGGATTTCAAAATCCGGAGACTGATAAATTTCTCCTCATCCTTCCCCTCAACTTCCTCAAGGACTTGCTGCAGATCCTGGGAGCGTATCTTTTTTGGCGAAGGAAGAGAAAGGCCAAAATGAGCCAGTATCTCCTTGAGCCTTTCCAAATCCTTAAGACCCGGGGGAGGATGTATTCTGTATATAAAAGAAACACCTTTTCCGCTGAGAAAAGCAGCCACTGCCTCGTTGGCCGCAAGCATAAATTCTTCGATAACCCGATGGGCTTCATTGTGCTCAAAGGGCACTATCGAATCGAGACTTCCTTCTTTATAAACTAGTTCTGGCTCAAGAAGGTCAAAATCAAGACTTCCTTCCGTCGCCCTTCTTGTCCTTAAAAGGCGAGCCAGGCTTCTCATCAGCAATAAATCAGGAACCAGGCCGGAAAATTTTTCTCTTTCTTGCTTATCCCCTTCAAATATTCTGAAAACAGAATTATAGGTCATCCTCTCCGCTGTTCGTATCAAAGAGGGATGAAATTCAGTCTTTAAAACTTCACCCTCCCCGTCAATTTCAAGCAAAACTGAAAAAGTGAACCTCTCTTCTCGAGGTCTGAGGCTGCAAATATCGTTGGAAAGCTTCTCAGGCAGCATAGGAAGAGTTAGGTCAGGAAAATAAACACTAGTTCCTCTTTCATAGGCATCAGCATCCAGGGCGGTGTCTGGCCTGACATAGTGGGAAACATCGGCGATGTGGACTCCGAGAAGAAAATGACCGTTGCGAAGTTTTTTCACGCTCACCGCATCGTCAAAATCCTGGGCGCTGGCGCCATCAATAGTCACAATCTTCCAGTTTCGATAATCTTTTCTATCTTTTTTATCCTGGGGTTTAATTTCAGGGGAGCACTCTTCGGCCTCAGCTAGGGCTTCTTCTGAAAAGGAAGAGGCTAAGTTGTATCTCCTGGTGACAACTCGTGTGTCAACTCCCGGGTCATCGGGCATACCCAGAACTTCTGTCAAACGTTTAGAGTCCCTGGCTACCTCAACGATCATCCCGGATCGGGGAGAAAGGTGATTCTCAGTGGCTAAAGGAATTTCTTCTGGAGAAGGCGAGTCAAACGGAAGAAAAAAAGCTTGTCCCCACCGTGCCTTATAAACTCCGAGCATTCTCTCTGTTTTCTTTTTCACTATCCTGACCACTCGCCCTTCAGGCTTCCCCTTTTTCCCCTTCTCCCGATAGAGGACTTCTACAACATCCCCCTTGAGGGCGTCTCCAGAATAACGGGCAGGAATAAAAATATCCTCAGAACTCCCTTCTTCTGGGATAACAAAGCCGTATCCTCGGGGAGAGGCTACGAATCTTCCTTTTACTATGTTTGAACCGGAACGGACAAAATATTGTCTCTTCAACTTGAGGACGACACCTTGGCTTTCCAGTCTTCTAAGAGTCTTTCTTAAAAGCTGCTTGTCTCTGGGCAGGATATATAGTTCCTTGGCAATTCTTTGGAAACTTAAGCCTTCCCTTCTTTTCCGGAGCAGGGAGACAATCTCGCTTTCCATCGCCTTTCTTAATAATAAAATAAAGAGATGTACGGAATTTTGTACTTATCCCTTAAAACCTTGATTAACTTTATCTTGAAAATCCTCTCAAATTCCTCTTCTTGTTTGAATTCATAATCTTTTAAAACTCCACTTTTCACCCTCTCTTGCTCTTCATCCAAAGAATTCTTCCAGAGGAGCTCCTCTATCTTTCCTTCCATTCGCTCCAGCTCTTCTTCATCAACATGACTTTGAGAGAGCACTTTTTGAGCCAGAGAATAGGCCTCTTTCAAATAGCTTATCTGGTGAGGGATTTTTGCCAAAAACCTTTCGACCTCAGCCTTGGCTCGACCTCTTTTCTCATGTCTTTCCACTATCCTTTTTTTGTGTCCAACTTTCCTTTCTCTATCCTGCTCAAAGGCTTTTAATACTTGGAGGTCACAGAAGGCAAGAGAATGAATTTTAGCCTTTCTCCCTGGTTTTGGCCTGTAAATCTCGAACGATCTCTCGATCCCTTCCAAAACAGTATGAAGAGGAATTCCCATCTTTTCCCATCTCGCAATATAATCGAGCTCTTTTGAAGAGAGGAAAAAGGGAGCCCCGCGGTGCTTGAAAAAATGCAGGGCGATAGATTGGAAATACTTACTTCCGGCTTCTTTCATGAAGGATCCTCAGTCCCTCTAAAGCAAGATGGGGCTCTTGAAAATCAATGGAATTGATCTCATGGGTGATTTGGGCGGCAAAGCCTCCAGTGGAGATGACCTTGGCTTTCTCTCCTAATTCTCTTCTTATCTCTTTAATAATATTAGAGACCAGGCCAATATAGCCAAAATAAAGACCTGATTCCATGCTGGAGACAGTCGTCCTGCCTATCGCCTTGCGGGGTTTTTTAATTTCTATATGGGGTAACTTGGCCGTTTTAAGGTAAAGAGCTTCGGCAGAAATTTGAATTCCTGGGGCTATAGCCCCGCCTAAATACTCCCCTTCAGAAGAGACGGCGTCAAAGGTGGTGGCGGTTCCAAAATCAACCACAATGCATGGGCCCCCGTGCTTCTCAAAGGCTGCAACAGCAACAACCACTCGATCAGCTCCCACCTCGAGCGGGTTTTCATAAAGAATAGCCATTCCTGTCTTCAATCCTGGTCCGACCACAAGAGGTTTAATCCCAAATAGACTCCGACTTAGATCTTGAAAGACAGGCGTCAAGGGAGGGACAACACTGGAGAGAACAACGGATTTTATATCCGCTGCCTTCATCCCTGATAAGGAAAGCAAGTTTAAAAAGATAATCCCGTATTCATCACAAGTTTTCGCCCTTTCTGTCCTAAGCTTCCAATTTTTGATCAATTTCTTTTCCTGAAATATCCCCACACCGATGTTGGTGTTACCTATATCTATGGCTAAAAGCACCTCACTCCTCCTTTTTATTATTTTGCACTGGAAGCATCTCCAGGGAATAAACAGAGATCAGGCTGGGTGATTGAGAAAACCGTGAGCAAGGCTGAGCTGGGGTCAGACTTTATCATGAAGTGACATTCTGAGATAGAATCTAGCCCAATTCTCAACATGATGTCAAAGTCTGACCCCGAGCGAAGCCTGTATCCGAGCGGGATTTCCTCGCTGGGGAAATCTCGCGTGTTTTCGAAACACCCAGCCTGATCAATGGTTTTTTCTTCCATCATTGCCAAAGAAGATGCTTACTCTTTCTTTATCTTTATCTCTGCTGAAAAAAAAGGCTTTCTCTTTCCTCGGCTTTCCAGAATCAAGCTCCCTTGAGAGTCAATCCCTCTGTATATTCCAGAAACTTCCCCGCTTTCGGTAATCAGAGTTATTTCCTTTCCAACCGGCAGAATCGAATTTGCTTGGAAATGGCTGATAATCCTGTCCTTCTCATTCTGTAAGAATCGACCGTACCAATGATTTAAAGCAGGCCAAAGGTTTTTAAGCATGATATTCTCATCCATATCTGCCTTTGATATAAGCTTAAGGGAAGTGGCTTGATGGCGAATTTCTTCAGGGAAATCGTACCTCCCATGGTTCATATTAAGGCCTATCCCCAGGATAGCATAATTGATTCTGTCTCCTGAAAAGCCACCCTCGCAGAGAATGCCTCCCAATTTTTTCTTTCCCCATATTAAATCGTTAGGCCATCTAAGCTTGATCCTTAATCCAACTGAATCAAAAACGGCATCTGCGACAGCCAATCCGGCCACAAGGGGAAGAAGGGAAATGTTGGAGTGGGGCGGACGGAGAATTACAGAGAGATAAATCCCTTTTTTTCTGGCCGAGTACCATTTCCTTCCTTTCATCCCCCTCCCTTTTGTCTGCTCATCAGAGATGACAACAGTACCTTCCTCTTCTCCAGAAAGGGCCCGTTCTTTAGCCAGGTCGTTCGTAGAAGGGCAGCTTTTAACGCGGAAAATATTAGCTCCAATCTCCATGGTAAAAAGTGGTGTGCAATGATAATTCATTGTATGAGATTGCCACGTTTCGCTCGCAATGACACATTCCATTTTATTGCCACGCTCCGCTCGCAGCAGTGGATTGCCACGCTCCCTCCGGTCGCTCGCAATGACATATAATCACTAATCACGTCTCATCACGTCATTTGGGGACAAAGCATCAAATTAGGGAGAGAATATGCTTGAGGCTTTCATCTAGTTTTGCTCTTTTGTCCTGAAGATCCCGAAGCTTTCCTTTTGTTTCTTTAATGACTTCTTTCGGAGCACGGTTAAGGAAATTGGTGCTTTTAAATCTGGTTTCTATTTTTTCAATATCCAGCATAATTTTCGAAAGCTGTTTCTCAAGCCTCTGTTTCTCCTGATTTAAATTGAAGACTCCCTCCTCGATAGGAATAGCTATCTCCAAAGAACCGGCAATCCCCTTTAAGAGCTTCTTTTGCCGCGGAAAATGATCCAAAATTTCAACCTGACGAATATTAGCTAGAGTCTGAATGTACTCTTTGGTATGGCGAATGATTTCTGCCTCTGCTTTTTTCCCCACTTTTCTCTCATCCTTCACCTTCACGCAAAGATCAACTTTTTTCTTAGGAGGAATCCTGTTCTCTGCTCTTATGGTTCTAATCCCGACTATCGCCTCCTGGAGGAATCTCATCTCTCTTTCTGCCTCCCCATCTCTTAATTCCTTTCTTGCTCGAGGGAAGGATGCTACTACCAAAGATTTCTCGGGGGAAGGGATATGCTGCCAGATTTCTTCGGTAATGAAGGGCATAAACGGATGAAGAAGCCTCAGTATCTGGTCTAATGTATCAACCAGGACGGCCTCCGACGTCTTGTTCCCTTGTTTAAGACTCGGTTTGACCAACTCAATATACCAGTCACAAAATTCACCCCAGATAAAATGATAGATTTTATTGGCTGCATCATAAAACTTATAATTTTCCAAAGCATCATGCAGCTCTTCAACAATCCCGACTAGCCTGCTTCGGATCCACCGATCAGCCAGGGTTAATTCCTCTTCTTTCAGGCGAAATTCCTCTCCTTGGATGTTCATCAAGACAAAGCGGGACGCATTCCAGATTTTGTTAGCAAAGGCCTGATAGCCTGCCATCCTCTCTTCGGCAAGAGAGAGATCCATGCCGGGAATAGCTAAGGCAGCCAGGGTGAATCTCAAAGCATCTGTGCCGTATTTCTCGATCATTTCAAGGGGATCAATAATATTTCCCTCTGATTTGCTCATTTTTCGTCTTTTAAAATCTCTGACCAGGCCGTTTATAAAAACATGGCGGAAAGGGATATCTCTGGCGAATTTAAGTCCCATCATAATCATCCGGGCAACCCAGAAAAAAATGATGTCAAACCCTGTTGACATAAGATCTGTGGGATAGAAAGCCTTAAAATCCTCTGTTTCCTCGGGCCAACCCATGGTCACAAAGGGCCACAAGGCAGAGCTGAACCATGTATCAAGAACATCTTCATCCTGAATGAGCTCCGAGCTCGGGCATTTTTCACACTTTACAGGCGCTTCATCCGAAACCACGACATGCTCGCATTCCTGGCAATACCAGGCAGGTATCCTGTGTCCCCACCAGAGTTGACGTGATATACACCAGTCATGAATGTTGTACATCCATTCAAAATAGGTCCTGGCCCAGTTGGAGGGGATGAACTTAATCTTCCCTTCCTCGACCACCTTGATGGCTTCTTCGGCCAAAGGCTTCACACGAACAAACCACTGCCAGGAAAGATGAGGCTCGATGATGGTCTTACAGCGGTAGCAATGGCCGACAGCATGCTCGTAATCTTCCGTCTTGGCAAGCAACCCCATCTCTTTAAGCTTGGCTATCACCTTCTCTCGACATTCGAACCTGTCTAATCCTTTAAATTCTTCTCCAGCCGCTTCAGTCATCCTGCCTGAGCCATCGATCACGATAACTTGCTCAAGATGGTGGTGTTTTCCTAATTCAAAATCGACTGGATCATGGGCTGGGGTCACTTTGACTGCCCCTGTCCCGAATTCTTTCTCAACTCGCTCATCTGTAATAACAGGAATCTCACGGTTTACAAGGGGAAGAAGGACTTTCCTCTTCTGAAACGTCGAATAACGCTCATCATCAGGGTGGACGGCGACCGCAGTGTCACCCAGCATAGTCTCGGGACGTGTGGTGGCAACCGTAATACTCTCTTCAGAATGCAAGAGGGGATACTTGATGTAGTAGAGTTTCGCCTTTCGTTCCCTGTGTTCAATTTCGATATCTGAAAGTACTGTTCCACAATGGGGGCAGCGATTAACCAGGTAATAGTCTCTGTAGATAAGACCCTCATTATAAAGCTCGACAAAAACGTGCCTCACTGCTCTGGAGAAACCCTCATCCAGGGTAAATCTTTCTCTTGTCCAGTCTAAAGAAGTCCCGATTCTCTTCAGCTGATGGATAATGATCCCACCATATTTCTCCTTCCAGTCCCAGGCCACTTTCAGAAACTCTTCTCGACCGACTTTCTCCCGCGTCAATCCCTTTTCAGCCAGACTCTGCTCAATAACATTGTGAACAGCGATGCTGGCATGATCTGTCCCGGGAAGCCAGAGAGTGTTGTATCCCTGCATCCTGCGCCAACGAACAATGATGTCGGGCAGGGTGAAGCACAGGGCATGCCCTATATGAAGAGATCCTGTGACATTGGGAGGGGGAAGGACCATAGAAAATTTCTTCTTGGACGAAGGAACCCGAGGAACAAACAGGCCTTCATCGATCCAGAATTTCGACCATTTTTCCTCAACAGGCTTAGGGTCGTAAACTTTTTCAAGAATATGTGTTTTCTTCATCGGGGTCAGACCTTCAAAACTTTCATAATTTATTTTTTTCCTTGCTCATTCCGCGAAGGCTAAGCTTAACATGTTATTAGCATATAATATTCCAATTATTGAAGTTTTAAAAGTTTTAAAGGTCTGACCCCATTAATATTCAATTAAGACAGAGTCATCCCCTAACAGGCTCTCGATTCTTGTTGTTATTTCTTCTGAGAGAGATATGCCTTGGACATCCATGGACTGAACCACCATTCGGTAGGAATGCGGGGTTTCAAGCTCAAAAAACACCGGACACTCCCCTCGATTCTTATCCAGCATCCCCTTCAATTCTTCAAACACTGACTCCTCGATGCCGGGAAGAAAAATCCTCAGGATTACTCTTTTCGCCTGTTTTTGGAAGGCATCAGCTAAGGGCATAACCTGGAGAAGATGGATCCTCTGGCTCTCTCCTTCTCCTAAAAACTTCCCCTTAACCCAGACCAGCTGGTCCTCTCTTAGGTATTCATAGTATCTTTTGTAGCTATCGGGAAAGACAACGACCTCAATCCTGCCACTCAGATCTTCCAGGATAAAGGTGGCCATCCTCTCATCCTTCCTAGTTTTAAGGGGTTTAAGGGAATATATGATTCCTGCAACTCTTATTTCGCTATTAAAATCTTTTTCTTCATCCAGCTGGCTTATAGGCTGGGAAACAAGCCTCTTTAATTGCTTCCCGAATTTGGCCAGAGGATGACCCGTGATATATAATCCCAAAGCATCCTTCTCATAGGAGAGAGAAAGAGATTCATCCCATTCTGGCATCTCCTCTACCTCGGGAGGAATGGGGGGAGGCTCGATTTGCCCCGAGCCAAACAGGAGACTCTGTTTTGAAGATTTAATTTTCTGCATCTCATGAGCATACTCAATCACCTTATCTATGAGATGAAACATCTGAGATCTTCGCCATCCCAATGAATCAAGAGCCCCTGCCTTTATTAAACTTTCTATTACCTTGCGGTTTAAGGCTTTGGGATCTGCCACCTTACAGATGTCAAACGGTGAAGTAAATTTTCCTCTCTTCTCTCTCGCCCGAAGCAGAGCCCGGGCCGCTCCTTCACCGACATTTTTTACGGCTGAAAGGCCAAAGCGGATATCTCCCTTAACGACAGTAAAATTGAAATCGCTTTCGTTGATATCAGGCGGGAGAATCTTTATTCCCAGTTCTTCGCATTCAATGATGTACTTGGCAACCTGAGAAGTGGCGCCTCTTTCAGCTTCTGAAGTCAGGAGAGCCGCCAGAAAATGGGAAGGATAATGGGCCTTTAGGTATGCGGTGCGGTAGGCCAAATAGGCATAGGCTGTGCTATGAGATTTATTAAACCCGTAGCCGGCAAAATCGTTTATCTGATCAAAGATCTTGTTTGCTTTAGCCTGGCTCAGGCCTTTCTTCTTCGCTCCCTGGACAAATCTCTGCTTTTGGGCCTTCATCATGCCCGTAACTTTTTTCCCCATGGCCTTCCGCAGTATATCGGCTTCAGCCAAAGAAAATCCTGCCAACTCTGTGGCGATTTCCATTACCTGCTCCTGATAGACGATGAGGCCTTGAGTCTCTTTCAGAATCGGTTCGAACTCCGCGCATTCATAGCTAATTCGCTCAGGGTGGTTTTTGCGTTTTATAAATTCATCTGTCATTCCGCTCTTGAGCGGGCCTGGTCGGTAGAGCGCATTTAGCGCGATCAGGTCGCGAAAGCTTTCAGGCTTAAAATTGCGGAGCAGATCCTTCATCCCCGAGCTTTCAAACTGAAAGACGCCATCTGTGTTGCCTGATTGGAAGACCTCAAAAGTTTCCATATCATCCAGAGGAATATTCTTCATGTCTATCTTTTCCCCTGTTTCGTTGGCGACAAGTTCAACCGTATCTTGAATAACAGTCAGGTTGCGAAGCCCCAGCAAGTCCATCTTGAGTAGGCCGATGGCTTCGATATCCTGCATTGGAAATTGGGTCGTAATCTCACCCTTGACGGATTGGTAAAGCGGCATAAACTCCACCAGCGGTTTCGGGGTGATGACGATTCCCGCGGCATGAATGGAGGGATGACGAACCTGTCCCTCTAATTTTTGGGCTACAGAAAGGAGGTGGGCAATCTTGGCATCTTTATCCCTCAGTTCCCTCAACTGAGGAATATTTTTTAATGCTCCCCCGATAGTAGCGTCTGGACCAAAAGGAGGAATCATCTTGGCAATCTTATCTACTTCGGGAAGTGGGACCTCAAGCGCCCTCCCCACATCCCTGACCGACTGACGAGCAGCCATGGTCCCAAAGGTGATGATCTGACAGACGTTTTCCCGTCCGTATTTTTTGGTAACATAGGCGAGAACTTCATCCCTTCGTCTTCCACAGAAATCAATATCAATATCAGGCAGGCTGATTCGCTCCGGATTGAGAAACCTCTCAAACAAAAGGTCGTATTCCAGCGGATCGATATCTGTTATTCCTAAACTATAGGCGAGCAGGCTCCCTGCAGCTGAGCCCCTTCCTGGTCCCACGGGAATATTGTTGTCTTTGGCCATCTTAATGAGATCCCAGACTATCAGAAAATATCCTTCAAAGCCCGTTTCCTTAATGAGCTTTACCTCATGCTCCAGTCTCTCTTCGTACTCTTCAAGAGCCTTCGCAACCTCATCCTTTTTCTTCCTTTTGATTATGGTCTCGACCTGGTTCTTGAATCCTTCCTTAACAACTCTATCAAAATATTCACCCAAGGACATCTTCTCCGGCGCCTTGAATTGCGGCAAGAAATATCCGGAAAGAGGGAATTCGAAATTGCACTGCGCTGCGATCTTGGCTGTATTCTGGATGGCTTCAGGGGTCTCACCAAAGAGGTCTATCATTTCTTCGCTCGACTTAAAATAGAACTGCTCGCTGCCGAAACGAATTCTATCCTGCTCTGTCACCCTTCTGTTGGTTTGGATACAAAGGAGGATGTCTTGGCTCTCAGCGTCATCTTTTGATAGATAGTGCACATCATTCGTGGCAACTAAAGGGATATTGAGTTTTCGAGAAAGGTTGAGGAGTGAGGGATTAATTTTCCTCTGTTCCTCAAGGCCATGGTCTTGAATCTCGATGTAAAAATCACCCTTGGGAAATATGGAGGCATACTCCAGGGCTGCCTCTTCTGCTTTATCCTCCAGGCCCAATCCCAGATCGAGGCTAACCTCTCCTTTTAAGCACCCAGAAAGCCCGACCAATCCCTCGCTATGTTGAGCTAAGAGCTCTTTATCAATACGGGGTCTGTAGTAGAAGCCCTCCAAGTAGCTTTTAGTGACTAGCTGACAGAGGTTCTTGTACCCCTTTTCATCTTTGACGAGCAAGATGAGATGAAAATGGTTCGGCCCTTTCCCTTCAGACTTTTTGATAAACCGATTCTTGGGAGCAATGTAGACTTCGCAACCCAGGATTGGTTTTATCCCTTTCTCCTTTGCTTGCTTGAAAAAGCTCACTGCACCAAAAATATTTCCATGGTCGGTCAGCGCAACCGCAGGCATATTGTTTTTATAGGCAGCCTCCACCAAAGATGCAGTCTTCATGGCACCATCCAGAATGCTAAATTCTGAATGGTTATGAAGATGAATAAACGTAAGCTCCATTTTTATCTCATTCCCATTCTATTGTTCCTGGAGGCTTGCTGGTAGTATCATAAACCACACGGTTGACACCCTCAACCTCGTTAACAATCCGACTCGATATGCGCGACAGGAGTTCCGGACGAGCAGGATACCAATCAGCTGTCATCCCATCCACACTCCGGACGAGGCGGACAACAACAACGCTCTGGTAGGTCCGCCGGTCTCCCATGACTCCGACTGATTTAACGGGGAGCAAAACAACAAACGCCTGCCATAACTTATGGTAAATCTTTGCTTTCTTTACTTCCTGGAGGAGAATTTCGTCAGCTTCCCTTAAAAGCTTAATCCTCTCTGGCGTGACTTCCCCTACGATCCTTACCGCAAGGCCAGGGCCTGGGAAGGGATGTTGACGGATAAATTCCCCCTCCACTCCCAGCTCTGAAGCCACAGCCCTCACCTCATCTTTAAAAAGCTCTCGGAGAGGTTCTATAAGCTTAAACTTCAACTGGCGTGGCAATCCCCCCACGTTGTGGTGAGATTTAATGGAAGAGGAGGGGCCTTTGACAGGACTGCTTTCAATCACATCAGGGTAGATCGTGCCTTGGGCCAGGAACTCCGCTTCTCCTATTTTATCCGCTGCTTCTTCAAAAATGCGGATAAACCTCTCCCCGATGACTTTTCTCTTCCTCTCCGGGGATATCACTTTCTTCAGCCCTTCAAGAAACATCCGGGAAGCGTCCACGCCGATGACGTTAAGGGCCAATTTATTCTTAAATTTTTTCATCAATTCCTCGTATTGGCCTTTTCTCAAAAGCCCGTTATCAACAAAAATGCAAAAAAGATTATCCTTTATAGCTTTGTGGACGATAAGTGCCGTGACCAGAGAATCGACTCCGCCGCTGAGCCCGCAGATAACTTTCTTTCCATCTACAAGCTGTCGGATTTCCTCCACTTTTTGGGCAACGAAAGAACCCATTCTCCATTCAGGCTTCAATCCCGCAACAGAAAAAAGAAAGTTCGATAAGATCTTTTTTCCCTGTTTAGTATGAACGACTTCTGGATGGAACTGGACGCCAAAAAACTTTCTTTCTCTATCTTCCATAACAGCCGCATCACAATGAAGTGTCTGCCCAGTTACGATAAAACCTGGTGGAACTGTCTCCACTCTATCCCCATGGCTCATCCATACCTGACCGTTGTCTTTGATTCTAGAGAGCAATCCTCCTCTATCTGTTACCCTCAAAGAAGCAAACCCGTATTCTCTTTTCTTGGAAGAGGCCACTTTGCCTCCCAAAAGATAAGCCATGAGCTGCAATCCGTAGCATATGCCCAGAACGGGAATCCCCATCTCGAAAATCTCTCTGGAGGCAAGAGGGGCTTCTTCCCCATAAACACTCTGAGGACCTCCAGAGAGGATCAAAGCAGCGGGATTTTCTCTCTTGATCCTGGAAAGAGGAACGCTGAAGGGGAAAATCTCAGAAAAAACTCCTAGTTCCCTTACTTTTCGAGCGATAAGCTGCGTGTACTGCGAACCAAAATCAAGGACAATGACCTTCTTCATGTTCCGATTTTAGCAGAGGACTAAAGGATTGTAAACGCAATTAAAGAAAAGTGAAAAATAGAAAGAAAATTGACTTCAATTCTCTATTGTCTTATAGTTATTTTGACCATGGACTGGGAAAAAATTGCTCGAGAACTAAGCATAAAAACAGCTTCAAAAATCATTCTTTTAGTTCTGGATGGTTTGGGTGGACTTCCTATTCAGGGGAAAACAGAACTTGAAGCTGCTCACACTCCGAATCTCGACCGTCTTGCCGCAAAAAGTGTTTGCGGTTTAGCTGACCCGGTTTTCATGGGCATCACTCCTGGGAGCGGACCAGCCCACCTTTCTCTGTTTGGTTACGATCCCTTGAAATACCTCCTGGGCCGCGGAATCCTGGAGGCTCTCGGGTCTGGCGTAGAGGTAGCGAAAAATGATCTCGTAGCCAGGGGAAATTTTGCAACTTTGAGAGACAATCTTATCGTTGACCGCAGAGCGGGCAGGATCCCCACTAGCGCCAATGAAAAGCTGTGCCAGAAACTCAATAGCTCTTTAAAGAGTGTCAAGGGTGTAAGAATCACCCTTTTCCCCGGGAAAGAGCACCGCTTTGTAGTCAAATTCAGCGGAGAAGGGCTCTCCGATGCTCTCTCGGATGCAGACCCTCAAAAAGACAACAAACCCAGAGTCCCTGCTCAAGCAATTTCCAAAGAAGCCGCAAAAACTGCCCAAATCGTGAATGATTTTATTGATGAGGTGATAGAGCTCTTGAGCGATTCTCCCCGTGCCAATGCCATCCTTTTAAGGGGATTCTCCAAACATCCCTCTCTCCCGAGTATGGGTGAGCTTTATAAATTAAAGCCTGCCGCCATAGCCAACTATCCCATGTACAAAGGATTGGCCAGGCTTGTGGGGATGGACGTCCTGACTGCAGGCCAAAACTTACCCGAACTCTTCGCTGTTTTAGAAAAAAACTACAGAGATTATGACTTCTTTTATATCCATGTGAAAAAAACGGACTCTGCGGGAGAAGATGGAAATTTTAAGGCAAAAAAAGAAGCCATCGAAGAATCAGACACCTACATTCCCCGCCTTCTTGCCCTTAAGCCTGAAGTTCTGGTCGTTACTTCTGATCATTCTACGCCTTCTCTTCTAAAATCTCATTCCTGGCACCCCAATCCATTCCTCCTTTTCTCCGAGGCTTCCTTGGCTGATAAGGTGAGCCGATTTACAGAAAAGGAATGCAGCCAGGGCTACCTGGGACGATTTCAAGCAATTTATGCCATGCCACTGATGCTAGCCCATGCGGGAAAACTAAAAAAATTTGGAGCCTGAGGTCTCTTGCCGTTGACAATAACTGAGTTATACTATAGAGCTAATAGAGATTATTGATGCAAAAAGACAAAAGCTGCTGGCTGTGGATAATCCTCTTTTTTTCCCTTATCTTACTGCCTTTTCCTTCCCTTTCCGACTCAAGAATCGAAATCCACAACCTCCGTTACCACACACATCCCTCTTATACCAGGGTTGTTGTTGATATCGGGAAATTGAGGGAATACGTATTCAGCGAACTTCTATCTCCAGATCGAGTCTATGTAGATATCTACCAGGCCAAGCTGAATCCCATTTTACATGGCAAAACATTCCTTGTTGACAATGACTACCTTAGGCACATCCGCGTAGCTCAAAAAACATCTTCTACAGTCAGAGTTGTGGCTGACCTTGATTTCAAGAAAGCATATTATCGGGTCTGGCACCTCCCTGATCCGTTCAGGATCATCATTGACATATATCCCTCCCAACTCCCTAGTATTCCCCGGCCTCCCCAACCTGCCAAATCAGGATCAAGCATAATTCGCCAGTTAGGCCTGGGAATCCAGAGAGTTGTCATCGATCCTGGCCACGGAGGCAAGGATCCTGGTTGCGTCGGGAAAAGCGGGCTCAGGGAAAAAGAGATAGTTCTCGATGTGGCCACGCGTCTTAAAAATATACTGGAATCAAAAGAGAACCTCGAAGTTATAATGACCAGGGAATCAGACATCTTTCTTGACCCGGAAAGCAGGACTGTGACAGCCAACCAGAAACAGGCAGATCTGTTCATCTCCATCCATGCTAACGCCAACCGCAACACGAAGCTTTCGGGCATAGAGTCTTTTTATCTTAATTTCAGCCAGGACCCATCTGTCATCGAAACAGCCGCCCGAGAAAACGCAACTTCTACCAAGAACATAAGCAAAATGAAAGACATCATCGAAAAAATCGTCCAGAACAGCAAGATTGTTGAGTCAAAAGAGCTCGCTGAAAGTATCCAAAACAGCCTGGTGAAAAGCCTCTCTCAAGAATACAGCGACGTCAGAAGTCTGGGTGTCAAAGGAGGTCCTTTTTGGGTTCTTATTGGAGGAGAGATGCCTTCTGTTCTCGTTGAAATCTCTCACTTAAGCAACCCGACTGAAGAAAAAAGGCTTCAGAGCCCTCAATACCGCCAGCGTGTTGCCCAGGGAATTTATGAAGGAATAATAGAATACGTGAACTCATTGGGGAAAGGAAGATAGCGATGAAGAGAAGAGATTTTATTAAGGATATGGCTGTAGGCAGCCTTCTGCTGAAGTTCCATCCTTCACTTTTAGCTCAAAAGAAGAACTTCCCTGATTTAGCCTGGATCCAGGGCGATTCCCCCTCTTTGATAACAAGAGAAGCTCTCTCTTCGTTAGGAGGAATGAAGCGTTTTGTCTCCAGAGGGGATGTTGTGGTCGTTAAGCCCAATATTGGCTGGGACAGAACTCCTGAACTGGCAGCCTGCACCAATCCTGATGTCGTCAAGACTCTGGTCGAACTCTGCCTCGATGCAGGGGCAAAAGAAGTTAAGGTTATGGATAATCCTTGCAACCCGGCCCAAAGAACCTATGTTCGATCTGGTATTTCGGAAGCTGCCAAAGAAGCAGGAGCGAAGGTTCTCTTCCCCAACAGGCATCGTTTAAAAAAAATGGCCCTAAACGGAGAATGGCTTAAAGAATGGGACGTCTATACGGACTTTGTCGAAGCTGACAAAATCATAAACGTACCCATTGCCAAAACCCACAGCCTGTCGAGGCTGACCATGGGCATGAAAAACTGGCTGGGAGCAGTGGGAGGAAACCGAAACCAGCTCCATCAAAAGCTTGACCAAGCTATGATCGATCTGGCTTCATTCTTTCAGCCTTGCCTTACAGTCTTGGACGGCTACCGGATACTCATCAGGAACGGCCCTCAAGGAGGCCGAGTCTCCGATACAAAGCTCCACAAAACCGTTGTAGCAGGAGTGGATTATGTGGCTGTTGATGCAGCAGGCGCCACCTTTTTTGATCTAGGACCTCAAGAGTTTCCCTATCTTCGAGTGGCCCACCAAAAAGGATTTGGAGAAATCGACTTGGAGAAGTTAATAATTGAAAAAAGAACGCTCTAAAAAATACAGAGTTATCCAAGCCCTCCGGATCCTCAGTCAATCGATCTTCTTCATCCTCTTTTTCTATCTATTGTTGGTAACTCATTTTCCCGGGGAAGATTATATCGGGCGTGTAGAAATATTTTTCCATTTTGATCCTCTTCTAGCCATAGCAACCTTTATCGCTTCCCGAGCCTTTTTTACTTCCTTTGCTCTTGCAGCATCAACCGTCGTGCTCACATTTGTCCTGGGACGGGTTGCCTGTGGCTGGGTGTGCCCTCTGGGCTCTATCCATCAATTCTTCTCTTTTATCTTCAAAAAATCTAAGCTCCTAAAACCCAAGAAAAACGGCGACAACCGGACGGCCTGGAAATATTATCTCCTGATATTTATTCTTGTGGGCACACTTTTCTCACTGGACCTGGTGGGAATATTCGATCCTCTCTCTTTACTCTATCGTTCCTTCGTAGCAAGCATCCTTCCTGCCTTAAACCTCGGATTTTCTGCTTTTATCGGCCTTCTTTATCAAATGAACATCTCCTCATTAGGTGATAGCCTTGTTCAATTCTTCGAGAACCTGGCCGTCAATTCTGTATTTCGCCAGGGCTTTTTCCTGGGAATGCTTTTCATCGGCATCTTGCTTCTTAACCTATCCAGAGAAAGATACTGGTGCCGCTACCTCTGCCCGCTGGGAGCTTTTCTTGGACTCATCTCAAGATGGAATGTTATGAAGCTAAAAATAGATCCCAAAAAATGTATCGATTGCTGGCTCTGCACCATTCACTGCCAGACTCAAGCAAGACCCTATCCCGAAGAAGATTGGAAAAGTTCCGAATGCATATATTGTTATACGTGTAGCGCCATATGTCCCACCAGCGCCGTTAGTTTTCCTGTGAAATCCACGCCTGAAGAAATCGTGCGGGTCAATCTCTCAAGGAGGAAGCTTATTTTTACAACCCTCTTAGGGATAGCAGCTATTCCCTTTTTCCGTCTCTCTCCTTCAACGAGGCGAGCCTCTCCCAAGCTGATCAGACCTCCAGGGGCTCTCCCCGAGAAGAAGTTTCTTCAAAAATGCGTTAAATGCGGCGAATGCATGAAGGCCTGTCCGACCAACGGCCTCCAGCCAGCACTCTCCGAAGCCGGACCAGAAGGAATCTGGACTCCTATTCTTGTCCCCAAGATTGGCTATTGTGAATATTACTGCTCTCTCTGCTCTCAGGTTTGCCCTACAGGAGCTATACAAGAACTCACTGTGCAAGAAAAAACAAAAATCAAGATCGGATTAGCTTGGGTCAACAAAAATACCTGTATTCCCTATAACCTGGGCACTCCCTGTATCGTCTGCGAGGAGCACTGTCCTACCTCTCCAAAAGCAATAAAGCTTGTGAAAACAGAGGTTAAGCTTCCTGATGGAACCATAAAAACTCCCGTAGCTCCGGTCATTAATACAGACCTCTGCATCGGTTGCGGGATTTGCGAAGCCAAATGTCCCGTCGTCGATGAACCTGCGATTTATGTAACCAGTGTGGGAGAAACCCGCTCTGAAACGAATCAGCTCCTCCTTGATATAATAAAAGAGGAAGAGGGACTCTTTTAGAAAATAAGAGAAGCAGTTACTTTCCTAAAGATCCTAGAGGTATTTGAATTTGAAGCGGACGAATCAGCGTTTATCTTGGATAAAGATACCCCCGCCCCTTATATACAGACTTTTTATCTGATGACTTACGTCAGTCCGCGCATGCCCTCGGTCACGCATGACAGAGGGTGCCTCGTCAGGCGATCCCAGTTGCTAACTAGTGTGTTATCAAGCTCCTTTTTTACGGAGTGATTTCGAACTCTACTGTCTCCAACACCTCATCGTCTGGGCCGATTATATCCACATGCCAGTCTCCAATCTCATGAGCTTGGATAATTTTTGAGGTCCAGGTGCGCCAGCTAGCGGCTTCTACTGAGATATTTACTCTGGCCCTCTCAACATCTCCGTAATACCAGACATGGGCGATCTCAATAGGTTCTTGAGCCCCGACAATCTTTGTAAAGCAGTAGAGCTTGCCTACCGCGACCTCAAAGCTGTCTCCGACATCAATGGGTTCCCGATCGACTACATCTCGACAGATAACAGCTTCAGCCACTTCTACAGCCCCAGCCACCTGAGCTTTAATAGTAACTACCTGGTAGAAGATAATTGTGGTCAGCATGGCGAGGATTAAAAGCGCGTAAGGAAGTCTCTTCATAATGGCCTCCTTTCTTGAAACAGTAATTGTGTATATTTTATGATTTTACTCGATTCAATTTAAGCATAAATAACGGCTTTTGGCAATGAAAAAAATAAAATAAGGGATGCTTCTCATTCTGAGGCAAGCTTTTTTAATTCCTCCTTTAAGTAAGGAATAACCTGAAACAAATCTCCGACAACGCCGAAATCGGCAACTTTAAAAATGGAGGCCTCAGAATCTTTGTTAACAGCTACGATGAACTTTGAGGAGGACATCCCTGCCAGATGCTGGATGGCCCCAGAAATTCCAAAGGCAATATAAAGATTAGGAGAAACGGTTTTTCCAGTTTGGCCGACCTGATGCTGATGGTCTATCCAGCCAGCATCTACTGCAGAGCGAGATGCTCCCAGAGCTGAATGAGGAAGGAGAGAAACGAGATCCCTAAGAAGATCAAAATTTTCTGGCCCTTTCATTCCTCTTCCTCCTGAAACCACGATTTCAGCCTCGGTCACATCAATCTCTGCTCCTTCCTCTCTCAGGATCTCGAGTGCTGGAGCCTTTATCTGATCTTCAGGAATAACCACTTCTTTTCTAACCACTTCTCCGTTTTTCTCTCCTGGTTCTCCAAGAGGAAAAACATTTGGCCTGAGCGTAGCCATAATTGGCGAAGCTTTAAAACTCAGGGTTATGAAGGCCTTACCAGCAAAAATGGGCCGGACGACCTCCAATTTCCCGTCTTTTGCTACCGTCCTGGTACAGTCAGAAGCCAGGCTCACTCCCAGCTTGGCGGCCAGACGAGGAGCTAAATCTTTGCCCATCGAGCTTGCCGAAAAGAGGATAACCTCTGGCTTTATTTCCTCCACTAAGGAAAAAAGGGCCTGAGAAAAACCCGCGGCAGAATAATGGCTGAGGAGAGAATTCTCCACAACATAAACCTTTGATGCCCCATATGGCAAAGCTTCGGAAGCGAGACTCTCCACATTGTGGCCGACAAGAACAGCATTGGCTTCTGTGTTTAGATCATCTGCTCTTCTTTTTCCCTCTGAAAGCGCTTCCAGGGAAGACTTTTTGACTTTACCCTCTCTAACTTCTATAAAAACTAAAATCATCTTATTCCTCCTCTTAGATAATCTTGGCTTCGTTGTGCAAGTATTCCACCATTCTCTTTGCCGCTTCCTCAGGTTCCTCCTCTATGACTTTTCCTGCCTGCCTTGGAGGCGGACTTTCCATCTTGGCCACCTCCAAAAGAGGAACGATTTCTTCTTCCTTCAGATCCAGGTCATCAAAAGAAAGGATTGGAATTTCCCTCTTTTTGGCCATCATTATTCCTTTTAAGGTTTCATAGCGAGGCTCATTCAATCCTTTCTGAGCACTGATAACTGCGGGTAAAGAAAAAGAGGCTTTCTCCAAAGCGCCCTCAATCTCTCGATGAGCAGTGCCCTTCGTCCCTTTTATCTCCAGCTTTGTTACTACGTTAACCTGGGGCAAGCCCAGTAATTCAGCCACCATAGAAGGCACCTGGGCATTGTCATTACCCACGGATTGTTTTCCAAACAAGAGGAGACTATAGTCAGGAAATCTTTTCTCTAAGGCTCGGGCGATAATTTTCGCCATTCTCAATCCATCGTAGGTTTCAGGAGTGTTATCCTTCAAGAGAAAAGCTTCATCAGCTCCCATAGCCAGACATTTTTTCAAAATAACCAGCGATTCTTCAGCTCCAACCGAAAGGATAGTGACCTTCCCGCCTGCTGCCTCTCGCAAACGAAGCGCTTCCTCTACCGCATACTCATCATAGGGATTGAGAACGAAGTTTAAACCCTCTTCAACAATTGTCCCCGTCTCATGGTTTATTCTTATTTTTGATTCGGTATCAGGAATCCTTTTGACAAAAACAAAGATATTCACTTGTTCCTCCTCTAAGAATTTGCTTCCTTTCGTTCAGCAAGAACGAAGCAAGACAAGGCAGACGATCGAGAAAAGTAATCTTTCCGATCCTGAACCATTCTTATGGTCTGTTCGCGCAGCCAAGCTGACGGCTTTGCCTAGGAAAAGAGAGGCCTTGCGGCTGCTTTGACTTTCTCGCCTCTTCTATCTTTATTGACAATAAATCTCTATCTTTATTCTGAGTTAATCTTCGAATCTTTTCAAAAGAAGAGCACCGTTTGTCCCCCCGAATCCAAAAGAGTTACTCAGAGCAAAACGAACTTCAGCCGGCCGGGCCTTGTTGGGAACATAATCCAGGTCGCATTCTGGATCAGGATGCTCATAGTTAATTGTAGGAGGCATAACCTGATTTTTCAGACAGAGAGCAGTATAGCCAGCTTCAACTCCACCCGCCGCGCCTAATAGATGCCCTATCATCGACTTTGTCGAATTCACGCCAATTTTGTAAGCATGTTCCCCGAAAACTTTTTTGATAGCTACCGTTTCAATCTTGTCATTATGAGGGGTGGAAGTGCCATGGGCGTTTATATAGTCTATCTCTTCAGGGTCGACGCCAGCGTCATCAAGGGCCCTCTTCATCACCAGTACAGCACCCTCTCCATTCTGCGATGGGGCTGTAACATGATAGGCATCTGCGCTCATCCCGTAGCCGATGATTTCCGCATAAATATTAGCTCCTCGTTTGAGGGCTGCTCCTAATTCCTCAAGAATAAGGATTCCTGCTCCTTCTCCGACGACAAATCCATCCCGCTCCGCATCAAACGGACGCGATGCTTTCTCAGGCTCGTTGTTTCTTAAAGAAAGGGCACGCATTGCACAAAATCCGGCAACTCCCAGTGGCGTAATCGGGGCTTCCGAGCCGCCAGCGATCATGATATCTGCATCTCCTCTGGCGACAATGCGGAAGGAATCACCGATAGCGTGGGTGCTTGTAGTGCAGGCCGTTGCCGTGGCTGAATTCGGGCCTCTGGCTCTGTATTTTATGGAAATCTGACCTGAAGCTTCGTTAATGATGGTTGCGACCAAGAAAAAGGGCGAGATGCGATCTGGCCCTTTCTCAAGCAGTGTTTTGTGTGTTTCTTCGATGAAACCGATACCTCCAATCCCAGATCCCACATAAACTCCACATCTGTCTCCTTCCAAAGCAGCAGGATTGAAACCGGAATCTTGAACCGCCAGTTGAGCGGCAGCCATTGCATACTGGATAAACGGGTCCATCTTCCGCAGTTCTTTTTTTTCGATAAAACAAAGAGGGTCGAAGTCCTTGATTTGGCCTGCGATCTTACTCGAGTGCTTGGATATGTCAAAGCGGGATATAAGGCTGATCCCACTCTTGCCTTTAGAGAGGGCTTCCCAGTTTTTTTCCTTACCAACTCCTAAGGGAGAAACCAGGCCAATCCCGGTAATTACAACTCGCCTTTCTCCAGGCCTGTTGCAGGAAGAAGAGGAATTTCCCATCAGGAACTTTGAAGTTTCTTACTTAGAGAGATGAGCTAATATATAATCCATGGCTTTGCCGACAGTAGTAAGCTTCTCTGCTTCTTCATCAGGAATATCCATGCCAAACTCATCCTCCAGGGCCATGACTAATTCTACTGTATCAAGGGAATCAGCTCCTAAGTCATCAATAAAAGACGCTTCCTCAGTAACTTGATCTTCACTGATACTGAGTTTGTCTGAGACAATAGCTTTTATTTTCTTCAATAATTCATCTCTTTCCATTCTTTCCCTCCTCTTTAATTAGTTTTGCTATTAACAAATTATTCTCTTATGCCTACATAAACATTCCGCCATTTACGTTTATGACCTGGCCTGTGATATAAGAAGCCTCATCAGAAAGAAGAAATTTTACTGCATGAGTTATCTCCTCCGGCGTTCCAAACCTTTTCACAGGAATCCAATCTCGAAACTGTTGTTTCACAGATTCAGGAAGACTCTCAGTCATCGGCGTGGCAATATAGCCAGGAGCTACAGCATTCACCGTTATGCCCCGTGAGGCAACTTCTCTGGCTAAGGATTTAGTGAATCCGATAACGCCTGCCTTTGAAGCGGAATAGTTGCACTGGCCCGCATTTCCTATCAAGCCCACGATCGAAGAGATGTTAACAATTCGACCATATCGATTGTTAATCATATTCCTTATCACAGCCTTGGAAAAATTGAAAACTCCTTTTAAGTTCACCTGCAAAACTGAATCCCATTCTTCCTCTTTCATTCTCATCAGTAGATTATCTCTAGTTATGCCTGCATTGTTTACCAAATAATCAATTTTTTTGCTACTCTTAACTACCTCCTCGACAACCCTCATAGCCTCGTCCATCTGAGAAACATCTGCGCTAAAGACAGCAGCCTTGCCTTTATTTGCACTGATTTCATCGGCCACCTCTTCAAGTTTTTCTTTTTGAATATCAACTAGAATAACCTCAACTCCTTCCCTGGCAAGCTCAAGCGCTATGGCCTTCCCGATTCCTTGAGAAGCTCCGGTAACAATCGAGGACCTTCCCTGAAAATCCATCTTAAACCTCAGCTTTTCCGATGGTGTGGGAAATATTGGCTATCCCATTTTGAATTTTCTCTTGAACTTTGTTCTGGACAAAATCCCTGGCTAATCCCACAGCATTTTTCACAGCATTGGAGTTTGAGCGCCCGTGGCCGATTATACAGACTCCGTTTATTCCTAAAAGTTGGGCTCCTCCATATTCTGAGTAATCTATCCTTTTATAAAGTTTCTTTAAGTTCCTCTTCATCAAGAACAGCCCAATTTTAGAGAAGATATTCTTCATGAGCTCAGTGCGAGCCATGTAAAAAAAGGTTTCCACAACTCCTTCGCTTACCTTTAAGGCCACATTTCCTGTAAAGCCGTCGCTAACGATGACATCGGCTTTTCCTGAATAAATGTCTTTACCCTCTATATTTCCGATAAAATTCAAAGAGGAGGCTTGAAGCCTTTCAAACGCCTCCTTTGTCAATTCATTCCCCTTTGAGTCTTCTTCTCCTATGCTCATCAAGCCTATTTTGGGATTCTTTAAGCCTAAGACACTCTCCATAAAAATATGACCCATCAAACCGAACTGCTCCAAGTGATGCGGGCGGCAGTTGACGTTTGCTCCCACGTCTATGAGAAGAGTAAGACCTGTTAGACTAGGAACAAGGAGGGACAAGGCCGGCTTCTCTACTCCCTTTAGGGCTCCCAGTATTTTTTTGGATATATAGACGACGGCACCCGTATTTCCGGTGCTGACAAAAGCCTCTGCTTCCCCTTTCTTGACCAGCTCAGCCCCTACTCGGATAGAAGACTTCTTCTTTGTTCTAAAAGAAAGCATCCCCTCGCCCATGCCGATGGCTTCTGCTGCATTGATAATTGTTACTTTTGCCTTTGAGTGGTCGAGCTTCTCGTACTCTTTTTTTATAAGGCTCTCAAGCCCCACGAGAAGGGTTTCAATCTTATACTCCCGGGAAGCTTTCAAAGCCCCTTCTACCGTGACTCTGGGACCAAAGTCTCCACCCATGGCATCAACAGCAACCTTCATCCGTCACCTTTCATCAATCTTCGGATCCATCAATAACCTGCCTCTCTCGGTAAAATCCGCACTCAGGGCATGCTCGGTGGGGCAATTTGGGATTTCCGCAGTTGGAACAAAGGGCCAAAGATGGAACAGAAAGAGCGTCGTGTGCTCTTCTCTTCTTTTTTCGTGAATGGGAATGCCTTCTTTTCGGATTAGCCATTTAACTATTTTTTTTTATGAATATTTTTAATTTCTTGAGGCGAGGATCAGAGCTCTTCGTAATGCAGACACACTCGCTGTCTCTTATAATTTTCCCGCAAACAGGGCAGATTCCCTGGCAATCATCAGAACACAAAGGCTTGGCAGGAAAAACTAAATTCAACTGTTCCAAAATCACCTCTTCGATATCTATCTTGCCGTTATAATAAAACAACTTATTTATATCATCACTCTCCAACTGATCCTGCATCACATCGAGTTCTTCAGGAAGATAAACAAGATCAAACCTTGAATCAATCGAGGATTCAAACGGAACGAGGCAGCGGCTGCATATTAAGCTGAGGGAAGTGACTATCTTCCCTTTTATTAAAATCTCTTCTCCTGCTTTTCTCATAGTGAGCTCAGCGTGAACAGGTTTAAGGAAAACAGCGCTTTCCTCAACAAGGGTCGCACTTAGGAATTCAAAATCTTTGGAGATTTTTCGCCCCTCCTTGGGCAGTTTTTCAATATCTATAATCATCTTCTCTTCCAAATAATTTACCTATTATAACATCTTACCTTCCTTTGTCAATGATGCTCGTGGGCTCAGGCTATATGGCTCAAAAACACGTTGCTTTTGCCCCAGCGAGTCAAAAGCAACTCGGATCAAGGCTTCGCTCTCCTCTGTTATATGATTGTTTGAGATTGCCACGCTTCGCTCGCAACGGAGGATTGCTAATCCTGTTCCGAGCAAAGCGAAGGAATCTTCTTCGCTCCTCGTAACGCCCGCTCAGCCTTTCTTACGGTTTTTTCACCACACAGCCTTCGCCAAGCAAAAGCGGGAAAGGAAATGCAGATGCTTACAGCCTGACTGCGTCAGCTTGATATCTCTATATTTAAGAGTATAATAATACATGATAAAGCAATATCATCGATAAGAAAAATCTTTTAGCTTAAGATATAAAAAGGAAAAATCAATAATAAGGTTTTTTCGTTAGAAAAAATCATTTTTTTAAACTCTGACCTGGATGGCTCAAAAAAAACTATATTTAATCGACGGCAATTCTCTCCTTTATCGCTCGTATTACGCTATCCAGCGCCTTTCCACTTCCAAAGGCTTCCCCACTAATGCTGTCTTTGGGTTTATCAGTATGCTCAAAAAGCTAATGGAGAAGGAGAAGCCTCACTACCTTGGAATTGTCTTTGATGCTAAAGGTCCCACAATACGCCATAAAGCCTTCAAAGACTATAAAGCCCACCGGAAACCCATGCCAGAGGATTTAGTGGCCCAGATTCCAGTCATTAAAAAAATTGTAAGAGCATTTAACATCCCTTTTTTCGAGCAGGAAAATTATGAAGCAGATGATGTATTGGGCAGCCTGGCTCGCCAGGCCTCCTCCCAGAATATTCAATCTGTCATCGTCACTAATGACAAAGATATCTTCCAGCTCGTTGATAAGTCAACAATTGTCTACAACCCTGTAAAGGAAATCGCCCTGGATGAAAAAAAGGTGAAGGAACTCTTTGGTGTTTCACCCTCCCAGGTCGTAGATGTTCTCGCTTTATGGGGAGACCCTTCAGACAATATTCCCGGAGTTCCCGGAATCGGAGAAAAAACTTCAAAGGATCTCATAAATCAATTTGGCTCTCTGGAGAAGCTCCTTGAAAATCTGGATCATATAGAAAAAACTCGACTCCAGGAGAAAATCAAACAGAACTTGGATCAACTGAAATTGAGCCAGCAACTAGTAACGATCGAAAAAGGGTTGGATGTGAAATTCAACCTGGAAGATTTTTCTGTATCAGAGCCAAACTACAAGGAATTGATTCCGATCTTCCAGGAATTAGAATTTTCCTCCCTCATAGCTGAATACATGAAAAAGCCCAAGGGCATCAAAAAACACTACAAGATTATTTTTGAAGAAAAAGCGTTACGAGAGCTGATCACAAGGATAAAAAAAGCAAAATTTGTATCCCTTGACACTGAAACAGACAGTGCCTTTCCCGCACAGGCCCGTCTGGTAGGCCTGTCCTTCTCCACAAAGCCGAACCACGCTTACTACCTCCCTCTCCGCCATGATTATCCAAATGCTCCTTCACAAATCCCAAAAGAGAAGGCACTAAACCTCCTGGAAAAAGTTCTCTCGGATCCAAAAATTAAAAAAATCGGTCAGAACATCAAATATGATTTTATAGTTCTTAAAGGAGAAGGAATTCATATACAGGGCATAGATTTAGACTCGATGGTCCTCTCCTATCTTCTAGAGCCAAATTGGGGCAAACACAATTTGAGCAAGCTAGCTCTAACTTATCTCCAGGTCAAAGCCATCTCTTACAATGAGATTGTCGGCAAAGGGAAAAATGAAGTCACTATCGATGCCGTGGATATAGACCGGGTTGCTCCCTATGCCTGCCAGGACGCAGATTTAACCCTCCAACTCAGCTCCTCGCTCTGGCCTAAAGTTAAAGAGAAAAAATTAGACTCCCTTTACCGTAAATTAGAGCTTCCTCTAATCGAGGTCCTAGCTGATATGGAAATGTGGGGGGTGAAAATCGATACCCAAGCCTTAAAAAAATTATCCTCTGAACTCGAATACGAGCTTGGCCATCTACGAGAAAAAATCTACGAGATCTGCGGTGAAGAATTCAACCTAAACTCTCCTCAACAGCTTGGCCATATTCTTTTCGATAAATTGAACCTGCCTACATCAAGAAAAACAAAAATAACCAAGAGCTATTCGACGAATGTTAACATCCTCCAAGAATTAGCAGGAGACTATCCGATTGCACAATATACCCTGGAATACAGGCAACTCACCAAGCTAAAATCTGGCTACTCCGACTCTCTTCCTCTCCTTCTCAACCCGGAAACAGGGAGAATTCACACCTCATACAACCAAACAGTGACTGCGACGGGCCGGCTTTCCAGCAGTGATCCGAACCTTCAAAACATACCCGTAAGAGGAGATTTGGGGCGCCGATTTCGGGAAGCTTTCATCCCTGCGCAAGGGCACCTTTTCCTCTCAGCCGACTATTCCCAAATAGAACTCAGGGTCCTGGCTCATCTCTCAAAAGATCCAGCGTTGATCGAGACCTTCCTTCATGACCGGGATATTCATGAAGAAACAGCGGAGAGGGTGTTTGGCAACACTTCCATTCTCTCCAAAGAGGAAAAACGACGAAGAGCAAAAATTATTAATTTCAGTATGGTTTATGGCGCTTCAGCTTTCTCTCTGGCAAAAGAGCTTGAAACCTCAACTTCTGAAGCCCAGGATTTTATTGATCTCTACTATGAGAAATACCCAAAAGTGCACCAGTTCCTGGAAAAGAAGGTAAAGGACGCTCAGAGAGAAGGTTTCTCTGAAACTCTGTTTGGAAGGAAACGCCAGGTCCCAGAGCTCCAGCACAAAGATAAAATGACCCAGCAGGCAGGCCGCCGCATCGCTCTCAACACTCCCATCCAGGGCTCTGCTGCTGACTTAATGAAAAAAGCTATGATCGACATCTGGCGCGAAATAAAAAGGAGAGGCCTGCAGAGCAAGATGATTCTCCAAGTACACGATGAGCTGGTTTTTGAAGTTCCTGATAAAGAAACAGATGAAGTGGAGATCTTGGTCAAGAAAAGCATGGAAAATGTTTTTCCCCTAAAAGTCCCCTTGAAAGTTCAGCTTAGCTGGGGAGTGAACTGGGCCGAGGCAAAATAAAACCCCTTTTGATCTAAAAGCAACATCTGTCACTTATTTAGGACATAGTTTATTCATCCCCGCTTTAATCTAAGGCTTATATTATTGGCACATTTCTTGCTGATTTAAAGAGCAAGAAGTTGAATAAAAGATTAAATTAATGGAGGGAAGATATAAATCAGCCCCTCTTCCGAAATGCCCAGATGTGAACCGAAAGGAGCCTAAAAATAAACAGGATAATTCTTTGGAGTTTTAAGTTTAATCCTCCTTTCTCAGCAAAAGAAGGAAATTTCTATGCTTAAATTGATGGTTTTTTGTAATCCGAAATATTGAAAAAAACTAAGCTTATTATCATCACAATCCTCATTTTATTCCAAGTGCTCATGTTCATTTCTTGCCAAATGAAGGAGAATGACAAGCCACCTGATCTTGGTCAGTTGACTGAGCAGCAAAAACTACTCATCCAGGAACTGAATCAATGGCTATACCGCCTTTACGAATCGCCTCTTACTCTGACTGATAATGACCTGATTTTCTTTGATCAGTTGAAGGATGCAAAATTAGTGGCTCTGGGAGAGGCCACTCATGGGACAAAGGAATTTTTTCAAATGAAGCATCGGATCTTTCAATTTCTAGTAGAATATTACCAGCATAAAGCATTTGGATTTGAAGCAGACTTTGCCGAATCCCTCTATTTTGACAACTATATCTGCCAAGAGCTAGGTGATTTGGAAGAGTTGATGAAAACCAAGATGCATTTCTGGACCTGGAGGACTAAAGAAGTCAAGCAACTGCTGGAATGGATGAAGGATTACAACATTGGCAGGAGTGAGGAGGAAAAGATCCATTATTATGGATTTGATTGTCAATATACCACCTACCAAACAGAATTTATTCAAGATTATCTGGAACAAACTTATCCTGTTCTCGGGGATACTGCCGTCCCCGTACTGGAACAAGTAATGAATTTCTCCACAGGCGATTATAGGGATATGACACAAGAAACATATAATGAAATCAAAAGCCAATTGGAATCATTGGAAAATCAGTTTGATGAAAATAAAGATCTGTTGACAGCCAATTCATCCTCAAGGGAATATGAAATCAATAAGCAGCTGTTAAACACCTTCAAGCAAGCGTTTATAGTGAGGTATCATTCGGCTAAAAGCATTTCCGATACTAATTGGCGGGATCAATTTATGGCTGAAAATGCTCTATGGATCGCTGATTTTTTGGGCCAAAACGCCAAGATCACACTGTGGGCCCATAATGGTCACATCGCCAAGGATCCATTATATGGAGGCAGTGGATCAATGGGATATCACCTAAATCAAGAATTAAGTAATCTGTACCAGGTAGTGGGTTTTAGTTTCTCGTTAGGCAGCTTTACAGCAGTAGGTCAAGATCAATACGGGAATTACACTGGCACAGGAACCCAGGAAATTACCTCAGAACCCCAGAATGATTCGATTAATTTTATTTTTCATCGTGCTTCATACCCAAACTTCACCTTTCACTTGGATGCTATTCCCGCTAATTCCCAGTGGGATAACTGGCTAAATACTCCGAGACCTTTCTTGAGTATAGGAGCCGCTTTTAATGGTAACCCATCAAATTATTATAGGTCGATCGATATTCGGGCCCACTACAATTGGATTCTCCATTTTGATCGGACTACTGCTTCAGAATTGATTCCACAGAATTAGTAAGATCAACCCCTTTTACTTCTTCCTTCTTGCAATTAATGGAAACTTTAGAGTGCTTTTTTAAACACACGGAAGCGCTTATAAATCTTTCCTCCCATTTTCTCCATCTCCGCTCTAACTCTTACATTCTCTTCCAACTCGTGGTGAGTATCAATCACTTCCAAGCCAGCCTCATGAGCTGAGAGGACTACCTTTACTCCCATAAGGACATCGAGCCCCCGGCCTCGATATTGCTCCTTGATAGCACCAAGGAGCAGGTCCAGTTGTTTTGTCTTCTTCGCTGCCCGCAATATCTTCAGGAAGCCAAAAGGGAAAAGATGACCCCTAGCCTTTTGAATGCCTTCGGTTATATCTGGCATGCCAACAATAAAGGCCACAACTTCATCATCCTTCTTAACCGCCTTCACAAACCGGGGATCGAGGACCGGCATGTAGCGCTTGGCCAAATCCTCCATCTCTTTTTCATCCAAAGGGGCATATCCATAAATGCTGCTTCCAGTATAACACTCATTCATAAGATGAAGAATCGGCTTGATCCATGGCTTCAGTTCTTTTCTCTTGCGGAATTCGACAATTTCAAAGTTTCCCTTTTTCTTAACTCTCTCATAAATTCTTTTGTAGAATTCAGGGAATTCTTTAGGCACATCCAGCTTGTAAACAAAATAATCCACATCTTTCGTATACCCCTGCTTGGCAACGAAGCGAGGCATCCACTCAAAATTATAATAGGTCGCAATGGTCGCTCGATTCTCGAATCCTTCTATTAAAAATCCTTCGGGGTCTTGGTCCGAGAATCCATAAGGACCGATCATATTCGTCATCCCTTTCTTCCGTGCCCAATCTTCGACATGGCTCAAAAGAGATCGAACAACATCCTCATCTTCCTCTGTCTCCAAATACCCAAACCTTGCCGTCTTCTCCTTTCTGTACTCGTTGTAGCGAGAATTGATGATACCCATGATCCTCCCTACCGCCTTTTCTCCACGGAAAGCGAGCAGTAAAACCGTATCACTGTAAGAAAAAGCCTCGTTTTTTTTCGGATTGAAAAACTTCCATTCATCCATATATACGGGATGTACCCAATTGGGATGATTGGCATGAACCTTCTCAGGAAGAAATATGAATGTTTTCAAATCCTTCCTCGTCCTGACTTCTCTTATATTTATATTCATTTTCTTTCCCTTAAAATTTATCCTATATTATCAAAAAAAAATCAACCAAAAAAACCATAGGGGTCAGGTCTTGCTTTTTGCCTTTGCTAATACAAACGCAATTTATGCTAATGAATTACATGCTGGCGATCCCGCTTTTTTATGAATGGCCAGGAGAGCGTGGCAATCTCATCCTGAAGACAGGGGGAGTCTGTGTCGATTTCATCTTCATAATGAAAATCTAATGCGTTTGTATGAGATTGTTGAGAAGGCAAAAAGCAAGACCTGACGCCATTTATTTTAACGTGTTTTTGAACTATACAGCCTGAGCCTAATTATGGTTGACAACTCCATGAGATAATGACTAAACTTTATACTCAATTTCTCAGGCTAACTTTAATGCAATGAGGGCTAAAACTTTTCCCCACGGAATCCACCCCCTCGAGTTCAAAGAATTCACAGCTGAGAAAGCCATAGAATCCCTCCCTCCTCCAGAAAAAATCATGATCCCTCTTCTTCAACATTTTGGCAAGCCTGCCAAGCCATTAGTCCAGAAGGGTGACCAAGTCCTTCTTGGCCAGAAAATTGGTGAAGGGCAGACGCTCTTCTCGGCTTCTGTTCATTCAAGTGTATCTGGCAAGGTTATCTCTGTTGATGACTACAATCATCCAGGAGGGAATCCCATTCCCGCTGTATCGATTACAAATGACAGTCAAGACCATCCATTTTCTGAAAAAAAAGAAACAAAAGATCCCTTTTCCTTCAGTCCCGAAGAAATACGACAAAAAGTCAGAGAAGCTGGTGTTGTTGGGATGGGAGGGGCAGCTTTTCCCACCGCCGTGAAGCTCTCTCCTCCCAAAGACAAGCCAATCGAGACAATCATTATAAACGGCTGCGAATGTGAACCCCTGCTGACTTCCGATTACAGGCTCATGCTGGAGGCGCCTGAGGATATTCTACAGGGTGCAGAGCTGGCGCGCATTGCTACCGGAGCAAAGCGAATCATCGTAGGCATAGAAGACAACAAAAAGCAAGCCTTTGAAATCTTCCAGGATAAAATTCAAAATTTTGATGGAGAGGTTGTTCTTCTTAAGACAAAATATCCGCAAGGAGCCGAAAAAAACTTGATATATGCTCTGCTTCGCCGGCAAGTCCCAACGGGAGGACTGCCTTTTGATGTGGGAGTTGTCGTCCAGAATGTAGGAACAGCCAAGGCGATCTGGGAGGCTGTAGGCGAGGGAAAGCCTCTGTATGAAAGAGTCATTTCAGTCTCAGGACAGGGCATCAAGGAGCCAAAAAACATTCTCGTCCGAATCGGAACACCCTTTAAAAATGTGGTTGAATTCTGTGGCGGACTAAAGGAAGATGCTGATATTCTGGTCATGGGAGGACCGATGATGGGAATCGCCCAGTGGTCTTTAGATGTGCCGGTTGTCAAAGGAACATCTGGTATATTGGCCTGGGCAGCTCCTCGTCCTGGCTTGGAATACCCCTGCATCCGCTGTGGTCGCTGTGTAGAAAATTGTCCTATGACCCTCGTTCCTACCCAACTCGCAAGATATGTCAAATTCGACGATTTGGCCGCCGCTGAAAAATGGGGCATCCTGGATTGCGTTGAATGTGGCTGCTGCCAGTATATATGTCCGTCAAAGATTCCCCTTGTTCACTGGATGCGTGTGGGCAAAAATAGAATTATCGCTTCGAAGCAAAAAAAGAGTGCTTAATGACTAATAATACTTACATCCTTCAATCTTCCCCTCATTTCAAGGATAAAGATTCTGTCCCTAAAATCATGTGTGCTGTGATTGCAAGCCTTACCCCTGCCGTCGCTGCCTCCCTTTATTTCTTCCGGTTTAAAGCCCTTGCCTTGCTTCTCTCCTGCGTTGCTGCTTGCTTGGCAACTGAAGCACTCTTCCTCTGGCTGCGAAAAAAACCTCTTCATTCCCTCCGTGATGGGTCCGCTGTTATTACAGGAATGCTGCTGGCGATGACTCTCCCTCCTTCTCTTTCTTTAGAATTGGCTGTTATCGGGGCAGTCGTTGCTATTGCCATAGGCAAACAGGCCTTCGGGGGTCTGGGATATAATATTTTCAATCCAGCGTTGGTAGGAAGAGCCTTTCTCCAAACTGCCTTTCCTGTGGCCATGACGACCTGGATTCCTCCTGCGACCATAAAAATCCAGACCGCAACATTTGCCACTCCACTGGGAAATTTGAGGTTCCAGGATGCGATAGCTCAAGGCACCCTCACTTCTCTTAAGGATCTTTTTACAGGAAATGTCGGGGGCTGCCTGGGAGAAACCTCTGCCTTTGCCCTTATTCTGGGAGGCCTTTTCCTCCTCTCCGGTCGTGTGATTGACTGGCGAATTCCTCTAGGCATCCTCCTCTCTCTTACGGCCTTTACAGGAGCCTTCTGGCTCGCCAATCCAGAAAAATATGCCTCACCTCTCTTTCATATATTGGCCGGAGGCCTCCTGATCGGGGCTTTCTTTATGGCTACAGATATGGTTACTTCGCCTATCACTCCTCTTGGCACCTGGATTTATGCCCTGGGAATAGGCATTGTTATAGGCTTGATCCGCCTCTTCGGCGGCTTTGCAGAAGGCGTGATGTACTCCATCCTTTTTATGAACGCTTTTGTTCCGCTTCTTAACCGCTATACTCGACCTCGTATCCTTGGAGAAAGGAGAAAGGGATGAAGCTCTCCACTCGAATGGTTGTTGTCCTTACTTCGATAGGGCTTCTCTCTGGCAGCTTCCTGGCTACTGTTGGCCACTTGACAAAGGAACGTATCACCTTAAACAAGCAGCGAGAAATAGAAGAAGCTATCATCCAAGTCGTTCCTGGAACAGTGAGCAGCCAAAAATTGTACGAAGAGCGAGATCTCTCTGTCTATGGCGGAAAGGACGAAGAAGGAAATATTATCGGTTTTGCCATCCATGCTTCAGGAATAGGCTTTCAGGATAAAATCACCCTCATGCTAGGGACAAACACATCGCTTGAAAGGACAAACAGGCTGGCTATCCTCGACCAGAAGGAAACGCCAGGATTAGGAGCAAAGATCACTGATCGCGAATCTTTCCTCAAGTACTGGGAAGACAGAGAATGCAGCGAGGACATCAGTCTCCGCAAGCCTGCGGTAAGCTCAGCAGAGGAGCTTTTACCGTCTGAAATCAATACCATAACAGGTGCCACAATTTCCTCTGAAGCTGTCCTCAGTATAGTCAACAGTTCCCTCGAGCATGCGAGGAGATTAATAAAAGAAGGAAAGATTAGCAGCGAGGCCCAAGATGTCAACTAAAACCATCGGACAAGAATTCATCAAGGGCTTATGGGATGAAAATCCTGTATTTCGCCAGCTCCTCGGCCTCTGCCCGACACTGGCGGTGACAGGCGCTGTAATCAACGGATTAGCCATGGGATTGGCAACAACTTTTGTCCTGATATTCAGCTCTCTTGTGGTCTCGTCCATAAAAAAACTCATCCCAAGCCAGGTCCGGATTGCCAGCTACATTGTCATCATCGCCACTTTTGTAACCGTGGCAGACCGGTTTCTGGCCGCTTTTTTCCCTCCTATTTCTAAAAGCCTCGGGCCCTATGTTCCCTTAATCGTCGTTAACTGTATTATCCTGGGCCGTCAAGAAGCTTATTCTTCAAAAAACACAGTGGGACGCTCTCTAATAGATGCGCTTGGCATGAGCGCAGGATTTTTCCTGGCCTTGCTTATCCTGAGTGCGATCCGAGAAATTCTGGGAGCGGGGACGTTTTTTGGATATCAAGTCATGGGGGCCTGGTTTACGCCCTGGATTATAATGATCCTCCCTCCTGGCGCTTTTATCACCTTGGGCATCCTTCTTGCCCTGGCTTTGCATATCGAACGCAGAACAAAATCGAGGAAATAAGAATGGAGCTTATTGCTATTTTTATCTCTGCCATCTTGATCAATAACTTTGTTCTCTATTACTTCCTGGGGATATGTCCTTTCCTGGGGGTCTCTAAAAAAATCGACTCCGCGTTCTCGATGGGTCTGGCAGTAACCTTTGTTATGACGATCACCGCTGTTGTCTCCTGGGCAATCAACCACTGGATTCTTATCCCGCATGAGCTTGATTACCTCAAGATCGTATCCTTCATCCTTGTTATCGCTTCCTTAGTCCAGTTGGTAGAAATGTTTATCCGCAAGACAAGCCCTCCTCTTTACCAGGCGCTGGGCATCTATCTCCCTCTGATCACAACGAACTGTGCTATCATGGGCCTGGCCCTCCTTGCTGCCCTGAGAGATTATGGTTTTGCCGAAGCTGTCATATTCGGGTTCGGCTCAGGCTTAGGGTTCACTCTGGCCATTATCATCATGGCAGGAATCAGGGAACAGCTTGACCTGGCAGAAGTTCCAGAGCCTTTGAAAGGAGCAGCAATTGCTCTTATTGTCGCCGGGATTATGGCTCTTGCCTTCATGGGGTTTGTGGGGATGATAAAATAATGGAAGTTCTTGTGCCTGTAATCACCATGGGAGCCCTGGGATTCCTCTTTTCTCTCGGACTTGTTTTTGCCTTCAGAAAGCTTCGGGTTTATGAAGATCCTAAAATAGAGGAAGTCGCAGAAATTTTGCCCCAGGCCAATTGTGGAGCTTGCGGCTACGCAGGATGCAGAGCTTTTGCTGAGGCCGTAGTTAAAGGCGAAACTACTCCCGACAGCTGCCCGGTTAGTGACGCTGAAGGAGTAAAACAAATTGCTGCAACTTTAGGAGTCGCAGCTGCGGAGGTTGTGAAAAAATTGGCGCGTCTCCACTGCCGGGGAACTCATGAAGCGGCTAAAAATAGGGGAACTTACCTCGGAATTTCTACCTGCGATGCTGCTCACTTGGTGGGAGGAAACAAGCAGTGTTCTTATGGCTGCTTACATTTTGGAGATTGTGCGCGGGCCTGCCCTTTTGACGCGATCTACATGAGCGAGGATGGACTTCCCGTAGTATTAGAGGATAAATGCACGGCTTGCGGGAAATGTGTCGAGGCCTGCCCCAGAAACCTCTTTGAGCTCCATCCTGCTTCTCAAGGAATTATCGTCTTCTGTCGTTCCCTGGACAGGGGGCCCGTTTCAAAAAAGTTCTGTAAAAATGCTTGTATTGCCTGTGGAATATGTTCCCGGGCCTGTCCGGAAGCCATCGTCATCGAAAACCATCTGGCGATAATAACTGATTATAAAAAAATAGATCCAGAAAAAATTCCTGAAATTGAAAAATGTCCCACCGACGCTATCGGCCGTTTAAAGAAGGAAGATGAGGGATAAGGGTCTAGTTGTCAGCACAAAAGATGATATGGCTCAGGTAGAAGTACAGTGCTTTACCGAGCTTTGCCAGAAGTGCTCAGCTCAAAGCTTGTGCATAGGGCAGAATCAATCAAAAGGTCTGCTTATGGTCAGGAATCCCCTGCGGGCATCCCCTGGCGATGAGGTTGAGGTTGAAGTCCCGGATACAAAATACAGTAGATATTTGATCCTGCTCTTTGGATCGCTTCTCCTTGCTTCTCTCGTTGGATTAGGATTGGGATCACTATTATCTCCCCTCTTGCCTCTTTCATCTTCGGCAGCAAGCCTTCTTGGCCTCCTTTCTGCTCTAGTAATAGCTGGCATTTTCCTCTCACGTTATTTTCGGGCAAAAAACAAAGAATCTCTCTATCCAGTAATCATAGATATAATAATAAAAGAAGAGCGCCATGGACAGGCGTAGTTTTTTAATATATTTGCGGGGATTTTTCGATAAGAAAGCCCGATTATAATTTCATGGGCATGAGTACATATATATACTCTATATCCTCTTCGGCTTCAGGTTTTATAAGAACGGAACTGTTTGTATCTTTAAGTTCGAAACGAACTAATTCTGCACTGACTGTAGCCAGGAAATCAAGGAGATACTGAGAGTTAAACCCAATTTCTAAATCTTCTCCCTGATAGTCAATATCGACTTTATCTCTAGCTTCTCCTATCTCTGGATTGGAAGAGAAAAGTTTTATCTTGTTCCTTTCTATAAAAAATTTTATTCCTTTGGACCGCTCTGTCGAAAAGAGAGAAACCCTCCTCACCGCATCTGTTATTTCTTCTTTTGAAACTGTGAAAGTGTTCGGATTGTCTTTAGGGATGACAGCCTCAAAATTTGGAAATTTCCCTTCGATAATTCTCGAGATCAGGGTCCTGTTTTTCACCTTAAAAAAGAGATTGCTTTCATCCAAGTCGAATTCTATTGAATCGTCCTCAAACTTTCTCAGTTCACTCAGTGTCTTTTTGGCCACGATTGCCCTTATTTCATTTGATAGCTTCATTTTTTCTATGACATTTGATGTATAGGCCAGTCTGTGTCCGTCTGTGCTCACCAGTTCCATCGAATTATCCTTGATTATCAACAGAGCACCACTCAAATAATATCTCTGTTCTTGAGTTATGGCATAGTAGACTCTGTCTATCATGTCTTGAAATTTGTCCAGTGGAAGAATGATATTTCTTTCAAATTTAGGTTCCGGAACCTGAGGGTAGTCTTCTTTGGGTAAGCAAAGAACTTTAAACTCGCTTGCTCCTGATGTTATCTCCATAGTAAGATCCTTGCTTTCCTTGAAGGTAACCGTCTCGCCATCAGGAAGGGACTTAACTATTTCAAAAACTTTCCTTCCGGATAGTGTTATAGAGCCCTCCTCTTCAACCTTAGCTGGAAAATGAGTTTCCAAACCAACCTCAAGGTCAGTTCCTTTAAGCTCTACCTCATTCCCTGAAGCAGTTACCAAAATATTGGCAAGAATCGGCATCGTGTTTCTCTTCTCTACAATTCCATGGAGAAGCTGAAGTTCGGCAAAAATATCCTCTTTTTGAATAGAAAATTTCATTTTTCCACCTTTTCCTAAAACATATTAATATTAATTTAATATATTTTTAAGATAAATAATAAAGTAAATAAAAGCAAATGAAAAGTGAAAATACTTTATAAAGCGTTGATTCTTCTACTGAATATAGCTAATCAGGTTGTTTAATTCTTTGTTGAATTCTTGGTCCTCGTTGTGCATTTTTTCTATTTTCCTTATGCTATGGATAACAGTTGTATGATGTTTTCCACCGAATTTTTTACCGATTTCAGGAAGAGAAGCCTTTGTTAGCTCCTTGGAGAGATACATCGCAATCTGACGAGGAAAAGCAACCTTTGGCGAGTTGTTTTTTGATTTAAGCTGAGAGGGTTTTATCTTGAATTGATGACATACGATCTTTTGGATTTTTTCAATAGTCACTACAGTCGAAGCAGAATCTAACAAGCTCCTCAATGCCTCTTTTGTGAGGTCTAAATCAATTTTTTCACCTTTCAAAGAAGCGAAGGCAATAACCCGGCGCAAGTATCCCTCTAAAACCCTTATGTTGGAATGAACCTTATCAGCGATGTAGAGGGCGACACTTTCAGGTAAAGCGACCCCCTCCAGCTCTGACTTCTTTTTGAGGATAGCGATTCTTGTTTCGATGTCAGGGGGTTTTAGGTCTGCAATCAATCCCCACTCAAAGCGAGAACGAAATCTTTCTTCAAGATGGGGAATTTCTTTAGGAGGGCAATCGCTGGAGATGACTATCTGCTTCTGACTGTCGTAAAGATGATTGAACGTGTGGAAAAATTCCTCCTTTGTTCTCTCTTTTCCGGAGAGATAATGAATATCATCCATCAAGAGCACATCTACATTTCTGTATTTTTGGCGAAAGGAAAGTATTTTCCCGTATTGAAGATGATTAATCAGGTCATTCATAAATTGCTCGGTTGTAATGTATAATACTTTCAGCCTGCTATCATTGATAATAATAAAATGTCCTATAGCGTTCATTAAATGCGTTTTTCCCAGGCCCGCGCCGCCATAGATATAAAGCGGATTGTATGATTTTGCGGGATTCTTGGTTACTGCTGTGGAGGCGGCATGGGCGAATTGATTACAGGAACCTACCACGAAGTTTTCAAAGGTATAATTCGGGTTCAGGTTTGGGTTTAGCAGGGTGCCTCGCTTTGATTTTCTCTCCTGAGGGGAGCGCCGCATGAAAACCGAGGAGTCTTCATCAAAGATAAACTTGATGTCAATAACCTTGCCGTAGAGCTCCTGGCAGCAGCTGTTTATCATGCTTGAATAATGATAGGCAAGCCAGTCCTTGAAGTAAGAATTAGGAACCTTTATGTAGAGAGAGTTGGTTTCCTGTCCTATGTATGATGTTGGCTCAAACCAGGTTTCGTAGCTATTTTTATCGATCTTTTTTTGAAGGGCATCCATGATTTGGAGCCAAGGGTTTTGTTTATCTTTAGCTTCCATTTTTGTGTATTAGATTTCCACAGGTTTTTCCACAAATGTGGAAAAACCTTCGTTGTATGCAGGTTAATGGCTGAGAAGGCTAGGGTAATATAGCACTCTTGTGGGCGGATTTCAAGAAGTTTATTCTAAATTTTTAAAAATCAAATCCTATCCAAAATCTAGTCCTGAAATTCCCTTTTTTGTCCCAATCGAAGGGCCTTGACATATCTGGAAACTCAAGCCTTTTGACAAATTCAAGGTGTATGGGAAGACCGAGGAAGAAAAATTCAAATCCATACCCGTATGATCCAATGGCGTCGACTCCGCGAAATTGTGGAAACCCTTGATCATCCCACCCGATAAATTCCATGGCAAATGTAGCTGGATATCCCTTGATTTTTGCTCGCGTGATATCGAAGAAAAGGCTTCCCCGAACAGGCCCTATTTGGCCGATAATTGTCGAGGCTGCATTTATCAAAGGGAGCCTGAATTCAAGGTTTGCATACCAGCCTTCGTTGGCGATAATACTATAATAACCGGCAGAACGGACCTGGTTATTTCCTCCCCAGTAAAAAACATAGGGATTTTTCCCTCGGCTGAAAAAACCCTTAAAACGCACGGCAAAGAGCGTATCTGAACCAATATTTATATATTTCCGAAGGTCTGCTTCAACAGATGTGTTCTGTAAAAAGCTGCTGGAAACCGGGAGGGCTTGAGCTACAGATAGCATGAAAGTGTTTCCTGCGATCGGTCCGTAGGGATATTTGAAATGAGTAGTTTCCCCGATAAGAGACACACTGGCTGAAAGGATGCTTCCATTCCAAAACTGGTTATATGTACCAGGAGATGGAATGAGGTAATCTTCCTCGTAATTATAATAACCAATCGATGCTTGTGTTCGATGGTACCTGTTAAAAGGGTAATAAGCACTGACGTTTACGCCTGTAATTTTTCGGGTAGCTATGGCATCAAAGTGAGTTTGATAACGGCTGTAGTAAAAGGGATCATAATATGAGCTAAGATAATAGTACTGGGTAAATTGAAAAGCATTGACCATGTACTGAAGTCTTCTTTTTTGATTTAAAAATGAAAATTGATACGATCGGTAGCTTCTTACCTGGTAGGCCATCAAGAAGAATGTATAATCCCCCAATAGATCAGCAAAACTTATAGCGGAGCCACCGTAGATAGAACCGTCAGTGGAAACGATGGTGTCAATGGGCGGCCTTGAAGTAAGATACAACTTGCCCAGGCCTTTATAGGGCTTGATTTCTTTATCATCTATTTCTAAAGAGATGATTGGTTCAAACCTCTTGAATTCCTCATCTGGTGATGCTTCAGTAAAGGTTATGGTTTTTTCCACTTCCCCTTCGAGAACGCTTTTAAAAACTTGGAATGCCCCCTTGTTGAACGACGCAAAAATGACCTTTTTCGGATCGTTGGGAAGAGGCATCGGGAAGAAATTGCCGGTTCTGACATCTGTATAACGCCTGAGTTCTCCAGTTTCAAGGTTCAGCGAATAAATATTATAAGCGTCCCTCATATCGCCCGAGAAATACAATTCTTTAGAATCCTCCGAAAAATGAGGGGAGATTGTGTTCCCTTTCCCGAAAGTCAACTGCGTCCTTTTTTTCAAATTGTTTAGGGGAGAGAGAAAGAGCTTGTCGTAAGTATCGAGATGAATCGTATAAGCCACCTTGGCTCCGTCTGGAGAGATCATCGGGGCTTTCTCGAAAAAGTCGTCTTCAGTCAGATTCAGGATTTTTTCGGTTGAGAGGCTTATCTTGAAAATGTCATGTAATCCTTCGTGAAAAGCTGTAAACAGGAGCTCCTCTCCTTGGGGAAAGAAGCAGGGCGAAGAAGGCTGATCAACTGGGATCTTGATCGTTTTCAGGATCTTTCCGTTCAGGGCGTTGAGTATAAAAAGAGCATGTTTTTGTCCGGATCGAGCAAAAAAAGCTATCCTATCTCCATCAGAGGACCAGGCTATATCCTTTCCTTTCGAAGGATCAATTTCGAATTTAATGTGCTCGTACTTGAGAGTGTACCCTTTTGTTATGTTTTTAACGACGGAGCCATCCTTCGTTGAGATGAGAACGATATCGATATCATAGTCTTTAACGTTTTGAGTCAAGACGGCGACGATATCCCCAGAAGGAGAAACGGCATGCGAAAGAGAAAAATAATAAGGATTTAAAGGGAATTCAGGGCCAAGAGGGATACTGTAATCTTCTGGATTTTCTCTTAAAAGAAAATCCTTGTATCTCGCACGGAGATATTTTTTAAATTCATGATTAAAATCTTTATACTTCATGTTGAAGGCTCGTTGTACAGGATTTCTCCTTCCTATATAAGGAGAGCGCTGCAGAGAGTGCCAGAACTCCCTTATCCCGTTTTTTCCGTGTTTAGACTCGATGAAATCATATATTGCATGGCCGAAGTCATAGGCGGGCTGGCGAGGTAAAGGATAGCGAGAGTAGAGATCTCCTGATGCCGTGAGCTCGGGGATTCGGTCGTTGAGAACAGCGTCTCTGACAATTAGGGTGGACCAGGAAGACCAGTTCTCAGTGTTATACTCGGCAAGTCCTTCCATTATCCAAAGCGGGGGTTGATTCATGGCATAAATCCCCCCGCCCGGGCCTCCGTAGAGGAGATCATACTGGAAAATATGGGTTAATTCGTGCTCTATTAGATCCTGAATTTCGTCAAGAGTCATATCTCCTTGAATAGCGATACGATAAAGAATCGGCTCTGCGACTCCTAGGACTCCTTCTGGCAGTTGAAAGAGATTTGTCTGCTCAAAATCTGTAGATGTTTTGTAAAAAATGAGGGGAACAGGATCTGAGAGCGGATGCTTAAGCTCTGCGCTTATTCTTTGATAGGCGCTTTCAGCCATTTCTGCAATATTTTTTAAGGCTTGAATGCTACCGGTGTAATAGTAAATGTTGAAATGTTCAGTCTTATAAGAGTTCCAGTTAAATTTTTCATACAGGACTTTATTCTTTCCGTAGTAAGGGAAATAAATGGTCTGGGCAAAACTCAAGGATACCCAGATGATGAGGAAAAAGACAAAAAAAATGTATTTTAAGTAATGTTTCATGGTATCTCTCCTTAATTAATCGTAGATGAGATATCTTTCTTGGATGCTTGCTTCACCAAGAATGTTGCGGAAAAACTTTGCCTTCACTCTCTGGATGAGCTCAAAGAAGGCAAAAGGGGCTGTCTGTTTTGGATTTTCATAGCCTTTGGACTCTTTGAAGTTGCTCGTATACAGAGTCCTTCCTGTTTTGGCATCGATAATGTAGAGGTCAAGGTTAAGGGTGTAGAATCTTCGCTCAGCCAGGCCCTTTTTTTTTGATATAAAGGGGTCTTCAAAACGCTCTTTCTTTTCTTGTAAAATAGCCTTTCGGATTTCTTCAGTGTATTGAGCGTCCCCGGTGAAAAGTATGGTTTCTTTCTGGGCTGGTATTAAATTTTTCCAGAAGGCTTCATTTTTAAACGGCTCTTCTTCAAAAGTGATTTCTTTTATGGAAACTTTTCCATTGAAATTCTGACCGATCTCGAAGGAAAAATAATCTACGAGCTCTCGATTGAGATCAAAATCTTTTGTTTCTTCCTTGATCAAAAAATTGGTGATAACAAATTCGCTGTATTGATCTAGGTTGAACGAAGTCTTGCCAGGAACTTCAATCCTTAATTTCCAATAGTCGTTTGAGGCACAGGAGCAAGAGAATAAGATTGTGAGTATCAGGACTATCTTAATTTTTTTCATCTTTTTTGTCTTTGTTTAAAGGCTCATTACTACTCTTAAAGTTTTGATAATTGGCTTTTATAAGCGCATTTCCAGGGCTAAGCTTTAAAGCGGTCTCATATTCATTTTTTGCTTCTTCCCAAAGACCTTTTTGTTCATAGGCGACGGCCAAGTTGTTGTGGGCAGCAGCAGAATTTGGATCGGAGAGGATTACTTTTTTCCAGCGAAAAATGGCCTCGTCCCATAGATCCTGCCTAGCGGCCTGGATACCAAATAAGAGCTGGTTATCCATAAGCTGTCGGGCACAGCTGGAAAAAGAGATTACCAAAAAAAGGATAACAGCAAGATAAAATGCAAGTTTTTTATGCATACAGAACCTACATTAATTAAGTTACTTCTTTTTCAATCCTTCGTCAAGATACACCGGGGTCAGGCCTTGTCATCGGGAAGAGATCTTTCCCGCACCCTTATACTTATAGCAAACTCTACGATAAGGCCCAACTTCACATATGCAAATTTCATACCAAATTATAGGCTATAATATCAGAGAGAAAAGAATTCTTGTTGTCACAAAAAAGAGACATATGTATAATGAGTAAGAAAATATACAGAGGAGGAAGACATGGGCAGCTGGCTTGAAGGGAAAACCTTGGCCAACAAAATAAAAGAAGAAGTAAAAAATGAGGTAGCTCAATACTCGAAGCAGAGGAAGGAAGTCCCAGGGCTAGTAGGAATATTGGTAGGAGAAAACAGGGCTTCTAAGATTTATTTGCGAACCAAGGAGAGAAACTGCGCCAAGTTGGGCATCCGGTCAGAAATTCTTTTTCTTCCTGAAGATATAGAAGTATCTTTCTTAAAAGCTAAAATCGAGGAGTTGAACTCCAGGGAAGATGTAGATGGCATCCTTGTCCAGCTTCCTTTGCCATCCTCATTCAACGCACCCGAGATAATTGCCTGTATCCCTCCGGAGAAGGATGTGGATGGATTTCATCCTTTTAATTTAGGGAACTTGATGATGAATCAGAAAGGATTAAAACCGTGCACGCCGTTGGGGATAATAGAGCTTTTGAAATCTCGAGAGATACCGATTGAAGGGAAAAGGGTGGTTATCATAGGCAGAAGTCGTATTGTAGGCAAGCCCTTGGCTGCTATGATGACCAATGAAAACGGAACCGTGACTATCTGCCATTCTAAAACGGAGAACCTACCCCAAGTATCATCAGAGGCAGATATTCTTGTTGGGGCAGTAGGTCGGGGAGCATTCATAACTCCGGAATTTGTAAAACCGGGCGCCGTTGTCGTGGACGTGGGAATGAATAACCTCACAGATAAATCTAAAGTAGAACAACTGTTTGGGCAGGATGAGAAAAGGCAGCAGGACCTCAGGGATAAGGGCTATACGCTTATAGGTGATGTCCATCCGCAGGTTATCGATAAAGCCGAGTTTTTGACTCCAGTGCCAGGGGGAGTTGGACCGTTGACAGTGGCCATGCTTATGAGGAATACTCTGGAGGCCTTTAAGAAGAGGCGGAACTTAGCCTAATAAAGAGCTTAGCGTAAATTGGAAGCATCTCCAAATCCGTGATTGGAGAAGGTTTTGGGAAATAGCCTAGCTCCCTTCAGATTTTTAACGCCATTCTCCATTCGCTCTTCTCGGCGGCTGCGTAACTCGCTTCGCTCAGACATACTCGCCGCCCGACTCCGTCGGGTTCCCTTGAAGAGCGAATTCCGAAGGCTAAATCTTCAATGGTCGCTGTAGCTATTTCCCAAAACCTTTGTACTGAACATAGCAACCATTCATCACGGAAATGGAGACACTTACGCGCAAATTTAAAAATTTCTTTGGATTTTTTCTTAAGATGTGGTATAAAAAGTCTTTTCAAGAGAACGAAAATGCCCAAAGTCTGTGAGATTTGTGGAAAAGGACCTTTTTTTGGACAAAGCGTGAGTCATTCCCATAAAGCCTCCAAAAAAAAATGGAAACCTAATTTGCAGCATGTTAGAGCTCAGACAAATTCAGGGATCAGACGAATATGGGTTTGCACCAGATGTCTTCGTTCAGGGAAAGTAACCAAGGGGACGTTCCCCAAAGCAGCCCCTCTCGATTCAACGCCTACACCGCCCTCTGAGGAATAATTTGGGGGCGAGATCATACGCCTCCCATTCTTTCAGATTCTTTCGACAGAAGTAATCTCTTTTATACCCGAAAGCTTTTTCATCATCGCCTCAAGATGTTTTATGTCTCGAATAATAAGGATGAGCTTAATTTGAGCTTTCTTGTCGTGGGAAGTTGTTACTTCAGCCTTAGTGATATTTCCGTCTGACTGTGAAATAGCAGAGGCGAGCTTGGCTAAGACTCCCGGAGAGTCCTCCGCCTTTATCAAGAGTTTTCCTTTAAAGCTTCCTTTTGGAGTATCCTCCCAGGAGACCTCGACCATGCGCTGGTTATCCAGAACTTCTCTTTCAACCAGTGGGCAACGCAGGGAGTGGACTGTTATTCCTTTTCCTGACGTGATGTATCCTATGATAGGTTCGCCCATGATAGGGGAACAGCATTTGGCTAAATGGACGCCCTTAGCCTGGACGACTGGCTTTGGCTTCTTGGCCATTTTTGTAACAACTTTTTTCAGGAATGTGTCCTTTTTCTTTTCGATTTTTTCTGCGGGGAAGAGCTTTTCCATAAGTTTTTTTTCAAGCACTATTTTCCCAAATCCAACATAAGCATAAAAATCTTCCATCTTTTTAAGCCTCACATTTGCTACAGAAGAGAGACTCTTGAGGAGATTTTCTTCTTTTAGAAAATCTGCGGGGACCTTATAATGCTTGATTTCTTTTTCCCACAATTTTTTCCCGAGGGCGGTATTCTTTATTTTATCCTGTAAGTTTAGCCAGCGTTTTATATTGTGTCGGGCGGTTGAGGTGAAGGCTATATTCAACCAATCTCGACTTGGAGTTTTTTCAGGTGAGGTTAAAATCTCCACTATATCTCCGGTCTTCAAGATTGTCTTTAAAGGTTCATTCCTGGCGTTTATTTTTGCTCCTGCGCAGTGCAGCCCTATTTCAGAATGAACCTTAAAGGCAAAATCCAGGGCAGAGGCACCAAGAGGTAAGGTTACGACTTTTCCCTTAGGAGTGAAAACATAAACTTCTTCAGGAATGAGGTCTGTTTTCAGGCTTTTCAAGAATTCTCGGGGGCTCTTTTGTTCTTTGTAAAGATCGACCATTTCTCTCAGCCAATGCAGCCTTTTGTCCTCTTGCATGATGTGACGGGTATCTGCTTCCTTGTATTTCCAGTGGGCGGCGATTCCGTTTTCAGCTAAATTATGCATGTCATGTGTCCGGATTTGAATTTCGACAGTTTGTTTTTTTTCGGCGATGATTGTTGTGTGGAGAGATTGATAAAGATTAGGCTTGGGCATAGCGATGAAGTCTCGGAATCGATGAGGAAGATGCGGCCATTTCTGATGAATCATTCCCAGGGCAGAATAGCAATTCTTGACAGAGTTAGTGATTAGCCTCAGAGCCATGAAATCATAAACTTGGTCGAAGTTAGTATTCTGTCTTATCATTTTATCATGGATGCTGTAGAGCCTTTTTATTCGATAGGATATTTTTGCTGGAATATGATTAACCTTCATTAGACTTTCAAGCGCCCGTTTGGTTTTATTGAGCTCCTTTTCGGCCTCTTCTCTTTTGGGATCAACAAGAGAGGCCACTTGGAAATAATCGTCTGGATCTACGTAGCGAAAAGAAAGCTCTTCTAATTCGGCTTTTATTCGTCCCATGCCCAATCGGTTGGCAATAGGGGCATATATCTCCAGGGTTTCCTTGGCAATCTTTTTTTGCTTATCCTCAGGTAAATATTTTAGAGTTTTTAGGTTGTGAATCCTGTCAGCTAATTTGATAAAAATGACCCTTAAATCATCAATCATGGCCAGGATGATTTTTCGGATGCTTTCCGCTTGCCTTGTTTCAGGCGAAGATTCCTGAAAACGGCTGATTTTAGTAGCCCCTTCTACCAGATGAGCTATCTCTTTGCCAAAAGCCTGCTGAAGTTCTAAGGCAGTCACATCGGTGTCCTCTAAAACATCATGGAGGAGACCCGCTGCTAAAGTCGTTTTATCTAATTTCATGTCTGCAAGCATGCTTGCAACTTCCAAGGAATGACTCAAATAAGGCTCTCCGGAGCGCCTGGTTTGACCCTTATGAGCCTGGGCCGCAAAGATATAAGCTTTCTGAAGGAGAGTTATGTCTTTCTCGCTGTAAGAAGAAGAAACCTTTTCTAAGATATCATCAAATCTGATCATTGGCCTAAATTATGGTTCACCAAAGGATTGCGTCACTTCCTATCAGGACATTTTCTTTTCCCGCTTCAGTATCCAGTTTACAGCATCCAGTAGGTTCGTAGCTACGTAAGCAGGCGCAATCCGCTTTTTCTTAAGCTTAGGTAGCGTTTCTTGACCAAAACCTGTGAGGAGGAGGATAGGTTTGGCTTGAATATTGCGACCAAAAAGGATATCTTCCACCTTGTCTCCCACCATATAAGAATTATTCATATCAATATTGAGTTCTGCGGCAGCTTGAAGGCCCATCCCCGGGTTTGGCTTGCGGCACATGCAATTCTTTCTGTACCGAGGGAACGAGGAAAGACGGTAATGGGGACAGTAATAGACACCGTCAAAATGTGCGTTGCGTTTGGCAAATGTTGCTCTTAGTTTCTGGTGAATGTCATGAAGGTTTTTCTCAATAATCAGTCCCCGTCCAACTCCTGATTGGTTGGATACAATAACGGCTAAAAGACCAGCCTCGTTTATTTTCCTTATTGCTTCGAAGCTGTAAGGAAAAATTTCTATCATACTGAAAGAGCTGGGATACCCCACATCTTTATTGATTGTCCCGTCTCTATCGAGAAAGACTGCTCGTTTTTTCATCTTAAGAATTTCTGACATGCCTCGAAGACCTCTTCGGGATCAATGCTTATCATGCATCTGTGATCAAACGGGCATTCTCTGTAGCTGCATGGCCAGCATGGAACATCTTTCTTGATGACAGCAGCGGGTTGTTGGAAAGGACCGGTAGAGTTAGGATTCGTCGGTCCAAATATAGCTATAACTGGTATTTTTAGGGCATTCGCTATGTGCATCGGCCCTGAGTCATTGGTGATAAAAAGATCTGCGTTGCTGATCAATCCTGCAAGCTCCCGAAGGCTTGTTTGTCCTGCCAGATTAAGAGGTTTTTTTGTCATGAAGGAAGCTATGGATTCAACCAGCTCGGCCTCGTCTTTGGAGCCTGTGATGAGAATTTCTGCCTTTTTTCTATCCTGTAATAAAATGGCTAGCTTGGCGTAATTTTCAGCGTGCCATCTTTTAGAAGGGCCATAAGAAGCACCAGGGTTAAGAATGATGAGAGGCTTTTTTAAATCGACATTTAAGGAGAGGAGCATCTCCTTAGCCTTCCCCTTTTCTTCTTGAGTTACTGGCAGGGATATCTTTGGCGGGGAAGTTTTTAGACCCAAGCCGGAGATAAGGTCCAGATAGTAATTTAATTGGTGGGAACTGTCTTCCCCTTTCTTTAACGCCACTCTCCTGGTGAGAAGCACTCTACGTCCATCTGTAGAGTATCCCCATCTTTCAGGGATCTTGCTAAGATAGAACAGGAAAGCTGAAGAGAATGAATTGGTAAGAAGGACTCCGATATCAAAATTGAAGCTTTTTATTTTTTGTATTGAATCCTTCAGGTTCCTAAAGCCATCTGCGTCTGGAAGAGGGAATATGCCTTTTATAAAATCATGAGAGGAGAAGAGATCTTTTACCCACTCTTTGGCAGCTATCCATATTTGAGCCTGGGGAAAGTTTCTGCTCAAACTATAGGCGGCAGGAACAGCAAGGATAGAGTCTCCTATCCAGTTAGGTGCTCGAACGATAATCTTCATTACTTAAATTTTATTCCCAAAGCGCCCTATTGTCAAAAGAGCAGTAAGCATCTTTCTTCCGTGAAATACTTATGCTCCTAGAGCCAGAAATACTGACCAGGCTGGGGGTTGGAGAAAACTGTGAGGAAGGCTGAGCGGGCATTGCGAGGAGCGAAGAAGATTCCTTCGCTTTGCTCGGAACAGGCTTAGCAATCTCTCCAATAGGGAGAGGAGAGCGAAGCCTGTATCCGAGCGGGATTTCCTCGCTGGGGAAATCCCGCGTGTTTTGAAACACCCAGCCTGATTGTTTACTCGCTATCAAGGAAAAAAAGATTCTTCCAAAAGAGCACAGTTTATGGCCTCGTTTAAGATTGCAACCTGGAGAAAAGGATGGTCTGTTTAGTCAGATGAAGAGGAAGAAGCGTTCTTCTTTTTCTTGGAAGCAGCAGGTTTTTCACTTTCGGGTTTCTCATTGACTTTGGTTTCCTTTTCTGGTTTTTCGTTTTGAGCGTAATCAGTGATATACCAACCGCTGCCTTTAAACTGAAGGGCTGGAGGCGAGAGGATTTTCTTTAGCAGCCCTCCACATTTAGGGCATTTTTTTAACCGCGGCTCATTGATTTTCTGGATGACTTCAAGCGAATAGCCGCATGTTAAGCATTTATATTCGTAAAGAGGCATTTTTTATCACTGGAATATAATAGCTTCGAATATATAAATATCAGCTTCAGATTTCCAAGCATTCGGCGGAAGACCAGCTTTCAAGCACGCCTGCTTGAGAAACATTTCCCTTGACCAGTTATTTTCGACAGGGACTTGAGGGAGAAGAAGGCCTTTTTTATTCCCCTTGGAAATGACAAGCCCATGTTTTCCAACCTTAATGAGATTTAGATCATGAATCTTTTTGAGAGGAGATAGAACGGAAATCTCTATTTCTAAATCATCAAGTTCTTCTGCCGAGACAGGAGGAAACCTCTGGTCTCTACAGGCAGCGTAAACGGACGTTTGAATAACAGTTTGGTAAAGAGGTAAGACAGGTTCGATGAAACCTATGCATCCTCTTAGGGAACCTTTTCTTTTGAGGGTCACAAAGGCGCCCTTCTTGGCCAGAAAATTCAGGTTTGCCGTGCTGTAATTTATGTTTTTTTTCTCTCTGATAAACTGATTTATGGCAGAACGGGCCAACCCGAGAAGCTCTGCTTTTTCCTCTAGAGAGAGGATAAATATGGGATTAGGATTTTTTGAATAAAGAGCGGCTGCTAAATAACCGACAACTTGGGATTCTCCCCCCAATTGTGAAGAGTCGGCATAGTGAAGAATCTCAACTTTCGCCTCTCCTCTTTCTAGGGCATAGAGCAGAGACGAGACAACAGGTCCCCCTCCACACATGATGTTTTCGCCTCCTTCGAGCTTTTTGAGCAGAGTGCTGGTTTCGAAAGACTGAATGAGGGAAATTGTCTTGGAGTCCGTGTCGTTGGCTTTTTTCTTGGGCAAGTAATGAGACATATCAGTTGAAGCAATAATCAACGCCTTTTTTCCGGGCAGAACTTCTACAAGGGCATCTGCCAGGCGAGTAATGGTTCTTCTTGTGGGATAACCCATGACTATCGGGACGATTTTTGCCTGAGGAACAGTCTTTTGGATGAAAGGAATCTGAACTTCCACAGCGTGTTCCATCTGATGAGCCTCGGGGATATATTTGAACCCAGAAGCTTTAGATATTTCTGAGGCAAGGGGCTCATCGATTTCTGCCGTTCCCAGAGGCGTCTCGTATCCACCTTGGGGGTAGATTGAACAGCCTTGGAAGCCGTAACGATGAGAAGGGGCGATGATTATGACCGATTCATAATCTTTTCCCTGAATCAGACGGTAAGCATAAGCAGCGACCTGTCCTGAGTAAACATATCCAGCATGAGGGGCAATAACAGCCAAAATTTCTTCGTCAATAGATGGCTTTTTTTTGACATTCTCGAGGAATCGGTCTATCTGTTGAGAGAGAATTTCCGCCTTTTTTTCATAAAACTGTCCAGCCCAGACCGCTTTCCTTATTCCCTGAGACCAGGCGAAGGAAACACAGAGGCAGAGAGAGAGAAAGATAATCAATGAAATTCTTCTCATTTTCTTTCTGTCTATCCTCAGGTTGAGACATAAAAAACTATACAAAGAAATAGAGGAAAAATCAAATTTTTCATCAGTAAGCGTCTCATTTTCTGTGGTAAGGAAGTATTAATCCTTATCAAAAGAGTATTTGGGAATGGATGAAGCGACCTTGAAACTTATTAAATACTAACGGATTTGGATATCTTCCATCCGTAATGACACAATTTTGAAATTTTTTGATGATTTTTGCTTTATATTGTTGACTTTTTTTGTATTTTTAATGACAATCTAAAAGGAAAGTTAAGATGAAAGATTTCCTCAAATCTCTTTTCATCATCTTCGCTACTTCTGCCGCTTTCTTGATCGGTCTTTATATAGGTGGAGAGAAAGTGAAGGCCAAGATTTCTGATTTCCAGGAAGATTTAGAAGAGAAAAAATAGAGCTCCTATCTTTCGTTAAATCCCTTTTCTTTTTACGGGGTCAGGTCTTGCTTTTTGCCTTTGCTCATACAAACGAAATTTATGCAAATACATTACCTTGCGGTCGACTCTGCTCTTTTTTCTGGCAAAGCCTGATTCCACTGGGGTTGGCAAATTTCTCCCCTTCATTGACTAATTCAGGAGCCACGCTTATAATGAATTTGAAAAATCTCGTCCTGGAAAGCTTCAGGGACAAGCTCTTTCGCGTTCGAGGCACAAGATGCGCTGGCAGATTTATGGAATCATAATCATTTTTGCTCTGTTCGTTCTTGCTTTAATCTTCAATCCAACTCTTTCTTGTTTTGGCAAGAAGCTGAAATCACCACTCTATCCTCTTCTCCGGAAAAGAAAGCGCAAGCTGAAGACAGAAGACTACGGCTTCTCCCTTGGTGATAAGGGGTCTAAAGCGAAGACAAAAGAGAGGAGGCAGAAGCTGGGAATAAAAGATTATGGGTTCTCTCGTGTTGATGATGCTCAACGGGCGCCTCTAGAGAAAAAGCGCATACTGAAGACAGAAGATTACGGCTTCTCCCTTGGCGAGGACGACATTAAACAGGAATCAGAAGAGGAAAAGGAGTAGAAAGAGTCCTGAAAATTTGGATATTCAGTATAGGCTTAAGGTTGATTCGGCTAGCAGCGATAGATCTTGCTTCTTGCTAGGTCTTTTACAGTTTGAGAGTCTGGGGAAGGAACAGCAAGCTGCAACCAGGAATTCCAGGGGACTCTTTCCAAGGCCTATGACTTAAATGAGGCTTAACGCTCATCTTCTGGAGAGACCATGAGCAGGATTTTAACCAAGGGGCAGTCGAAGGATAAACAATGTATCAAAGTTTTAAAAGCTTCGCTTTTCCCGATTGTTTTCCTTGCCATATTTTTTCTTGCCCATTGCCGGCCTTCCCCTGTTATCCTTCTCCCACTTCCCTCAAAGATCGAAAGGATAGAGGGGTATGCTTCTCTAAGAATCACTGGAGACCAAGGATCATCTAGGTCTAAGTTTTCATTCTTGTTCCAGCTTCCTCATCAGGGGCGGATAGAAGTCTCTAATATACTGGGCAGAACCCTCTACCAGATTATTGTGGCTGAGGATGAGGCAGCCTTTATTGTCCCCTCGAAGAGAGTCTATTGGCAGGGAGAAGAAGAGGAGATTATCCAATATTTCTTGGGATTTCGCCTAAATCTGTATGAGATGATTAATCTTTTAAGCGGAAAATGGGAAGATGAAGAGATGGGGGATGAAGGTGAGGAGAAAGGAGAGATCTGGAGCCTTGCCAAGGATGAGAGGGGTCGAATATTGGCAGGCCAAAGAGGCGAGTTTCGGTTTGAAGTCAAAGAATTTTTTGCTGATACTCCTTTTGCCCGCCTTCTCATTTTTCAGCATCATCTGAATAGGGGGCATCTAAAGATTCTTAGAATCAACCTTAACCAGCCCTTAAAGAAAGGGGCTTTTTCTCTTTCTGTTTTAGGAAGGTATGAACGAAAAAGCTGGGCTGAGATCGAAAAGATATTGGCCGATGAGAATTAAATCCTTTGCCAAGATAAACCTTGGATTAGAAGTCAGGGGGAAAAGAGAGGACAACTACCATGAAGTAAGAACTCTCTTGCAGACAATAAATTT
>Ga0209427_10000197_pt1 | contig 59800 bp, 57 predicted proteins | sample DeeMarSWOR136_30_FD_187465 | JGI IMG/M metagenome (GOLD analysis project Ga0209427, IMG submission 187465) | Marine sediment microbial communities from White Oak River estuary, North Carolina - WOR-1-36_30 (SPAdes) (version 2) | ecosystem: Environmental > Aquatic > Marine > Intertidal zone >...
TATAGCTGTAAAAAATCATTGGATCCAAAGGCTTTATAGAAAAGAATCAACAATCAATAAGAGAATTAGCAGAATAAAGTATTTGTCAAATCATAAAGTATTTCCTATTGATTTTTTAAATTTCAACCATGAACAAGCAATATTATTTCTTGACTATAGATATTCAAATGAAGGAGCAACTGCAACAGCTATCAAGAATGACTGGAAGGTAATTTGTACATTTGCAAAAGCATTTGGTTTGGATTATGAAAAATGGAATTATATTCCACCTCCAGAACCAAAGCCAAAAGTAAAGATTATTCCTTTTCCAAAAACTGTTCATAAGTTGATACATCATAAATACTCAAGTGATACATATGTATGTGCATTGTATCAATATATAATGATGTTTAGTTTTATAATTGGAATAAGAATGGTAAGTGAAATTACCTCAATGAAAGTCAATGATATTTTTCTTGATGAAGGATATTTCATTATTCATGAACCTAAAAAATATAATCAATCAAGACAGATATTTCCTGAAAAAGAAATTCTAACTATGAAAAAACGTAAATCGTTGAAGAACTGGATTGATATCTGGAGACCAAAGGTTTGTAATCAATATTCAGGTGATTATTTATTTCTGCAACCAAGTGGAAAACCATTTATTTCAGAGCATTTAAGACAAAAACTTAGTAAGATTGGAAAACAGGTATGGCAATATTATAAACCAAATGTTTCTAGAAGTTGGTGTGCAATTGCTCGTCTAATAAAAAGTAAGATTGATACAGGTCATTATGATGTTTATGAGATAAAAGAATGGCTAGGTCATGATAACATAAAGACTACAGAGAGTTACATAAAATATGCTCGGAATTATTATAGGAATGCACCTTTTGATTGGATAAAAGCTGTCCTTAAATCCGACATATTGAAAAAAATATTTGTGTGGGAGGGGTTAACAGTTTGAATCCAAAAAGGTATTATAAAAATGTGCTTATAAATGAAATCTCTCCTGTTGGGAACTTTTTATCCCCATGGGTCCGTTTTCGTTTTCCCCTGTTAAAAAAATCAATATTTTTCGTAATATATTTTTTATAAATAAGATATAAACTATCCATAATGACTTAAAATGTTATTTTCTCATATTAGATATTTTTACGAGTAATCTTTATATAGTATAAAAAATAGAGTATACCATAAGGAATCTGGAAGCAAATTTATTTTCTTCCTTTCATCTTTACCATCCACTCTCCAGATTCCCCATCCCTATATCCTTTTTATAAGTAAAAATTGTTAAAACAAAGTTGATTTATATTTTTAATTAAAGCAAATTGTAGTTTTAGGCGTATTTTCCTCTAAGTTTCCGTCTTTCAATTTTTACATCAGAAGGAGCTATAATCATTAAATTATTTCCAATACCTGCAATATCTCCATTAATTTCTTTTGTTAACTTCTTTAAATCATTAGTTATCCTCTTTAAGATAACCTCTTCCTCAGCAATTGGTGAAAAATCAAGAATTAAAACATTACCACCATATACATAATCACTGAAATCCTTTAAATCCTCGTATCTTTGAATCTCACCTACTCTAACATGCATTTTTGCACCTTGCAGCTTACCACCAGTGGATTCAACATATTTTTCAAGGTCAATATATCCACCAACATCACTTGATTTTTTGTCACCTAAAATCTTGTTAACAATACCCATATAATATCCATCTCCTATTCTAACCTGTAAGCTTAATATATAATTATGTTTATAAACTTTTGGCGGAAAAATTCCACACCTTATCGCCCACGTAATGTATCGTTTTTATTGCCTTCCCTATTTTCTCTTTTTTCATCTGTTCACCGGTCATAATAGCTATTCCAACTGCTAAAGGTTTATGATGATTCTCATCACATATCCATACTTGATCATTCTTATCGATGCTTTCATCAGCATCAATGATTCCAGGGGCCATTACATCAGCACCACTTGTCACAAATTTTACCGCACCCATATCAACGATGACAAACTTTTTTTTGGGACTATACTTATTGATACCTGTTAAAGTAAAAAAGATCTTTTTCTCATAATACATAAAACATGGTTTACCATCCACTAATATTATTTTTATACCATCTAAATCCCCTTTTTCTACCAATGCTTTTTCATCAATAAAAAAAGGCTCAAATATATTTTTTAACTCATTTTGAAAAATTTTTATGTCCTTTGATTTTAAACGATGTCTGTTTTTAATTTTCATAACATTACTTCTCAGTCATTTCATATATGTTTTTAATGTTTGTTTTTTTTAATTTTATATTTGCCCAAATCCTTATAAATAAGATATCTATTTCGTGTCCCCAAGGTATAAACAATGGATAAACCATTAAAAATATTACATGCAAGTTTGAACAACCGAGTAATGGTAGAATTAAGAAGCGGAAGAGGATATCATGGAACACTTGATGGTTATGATGTCCCTCATATGAACCTTGTTTTAAAAAATGCAGAAGAAATAGTAAATGGTGAAACTGCTGCTAAACATAACACAATTATTTTACGCGGAGATAATATAATATATGTATCACCATAATTGAGGTTGCAAAAATGACAAAGGGAACAGCATCAAAGATGGGTGGGAAAAAAGCCCATACTATCTGCAGAAGATGTGGTAGGCATTCATTTCATGTACAAAAAAGAAGATGTGCGTACTGTGGATTTGGCGAGACAAAAAAAATCAGGCACTATAACTGGACTAGAGAAAAAAATTAATCAATTTTTTTATCTATTTTAGGATAACCACCTATCTTTAAACTAGGGTCGCCCATTAAAACCCATTGAGTTACTGTTTTTGCATCAATTGTTGTATCATTATTAGAGTTTTCATCCCAAAGAATTGGAAATTTATCAATATATTGACTAATTGCTGCCGACCATGCTTCACCTAAAAACTCTATTTTATTCATTCCTATTGCTTCAAAGAAAAATGTTGTTAGATTTCCACCGCCACCTCCTTTGTTTGGATTAAGTTTATCTTCAGAGCCATATCCAAGTGCAGTATTTCCGATTGTTGCAATACTTCCTCCACCAATCTTTCTTGTAAGACGCCAGCTAAAACATTCATAACAACCAAGTTTTGTCGTCCAATTATTGCTATTTAACAAGCTTACATTAAACATACTATTATGACAACCTCCTACTATACAGATAGGTAACTTTTTACCATTGAAAAGAAATTTTATATGTTGTAATTTTAAACCATAAATGATAGGTTTTTCATTTGGTGGATAAGTACCCCAATTATAAGGTGAGCCATGGCCTGCAAAATAAATAAAACCGCATCCATTGTTCCATGTTTTTATGACGTCTTTTGGTCCAGTTAGACCTCCTTCAGATGTCCAAAGTTTTATATGATTAAAACCTGGCATCACATCTAAAGCCTGTTGGGTTTCATCCTCCCCTTCATAGATATCATTACCAAGGTATGTGTCCCCAGCTACAACAACCATTTTATTAAACCATTCTGAATTACTGTTATTTACCTTTTCATAATTAATTATTTTTTTTACCATTATTTTTACTTCTAACCTGTTTCGGCAGGGTAATCTACCAACACACACATCAGGGTTTAAATCTAAAATATCCTCAGCAGACTCATTATCTTTCCATTCACCATATATACCATCACAATCGGTATCCCAGCTTGAGAATTCCCCTTTGGAATCATAGATGTCTGCAAAATATAAATCACTAAGAAACTTTTTTTCTAGATAATTTCCCCATTCGTATGTTCCGCCCCATCTATCTGAAAGATAAATATATCTTACAGGTAACCAATAAATCTCATTTTTTGAAATTTGTTTTTTAATACCGCCGACCAATAATACATATTTGATACCGCTATTATCCAAGGTTTCTTTTATGAAATATTTTATTTTCTCGGCATTATCACGTCCATACCATATCTTTTCATAAACAAAATCCAATGTTACAAGCTTTGTTTCAATACCAAATTTATTTTTATGAGCGACAAGTGGTTTTAGAAGTTTTTTAAATTGTTTTGGAGCTAATATTAAAAGATCAAAATTTCCATTGTTACTTTCTTCAAATTTTTTTAAAGATTTATCTATCATTTGGGAATTTAACGATGGTAATATAGCTAAGCTGATAAATAAAAATATGATATTAAAAATTAAAAATTTTTTACATAACACTTTCCCCATAAAATAAATAATATAAGGATTTATTTATAAATTTTTCCAAAGATATGTCAAATTTATTATACTTAAATCTATATGCCTTTCATCAAATGGAAAAGAACTGTATATTTTATTGTTATAGAAAAACCCGTGATATAAATAATCACATAACAAATAAAATCGAAAAAGTTGAGTTGGTTATGTTTGATATGGATGGGGTTTTAACTGATATTGTAAGCTCTTGGAAATATATTCATGATTATTTTAATACTTCAAACGAAAGATCAGTTGATGATTATTTAAAAGGTAAAATCGATGATATGGAATTTATCAGAAGAGATGCATCCCTATGGAAAGAAAATGGAAAACCAATAAAAAAAGATAAGCTCGTTAAAATATTATCAGACGTCCCTTTAATGAAAGGAGCAAAAGAGTGTATCAATTATCTATCAAAAAATAATATAAAAACCGCTATTGTTAGTGCAGGTCTTGATATACTTGCAAACAGAGTTGCAAAGGACCTTGGAATCGATTATGTATTAGCAAACGGAATAAAAACGGATAAAGATGGATATCTAAACGGTAAGGGAATTCTTGGTGTTAAATTAATGTATAAAGATTTAGCTGTAAAATCCTTTGCCAAAAAAAATAATATTCATTTAGACAGAATTATCTCTGTTGGAAACTCTTGTTTTGATATTCCAATGTTTGAGATAACCGGCCTAAGCATTGCATTTAATCCAGGTGATGAATGCACCAAAAAAGCAGCTGATATATTAGTTGAGAGCAAGGATCTAAGTGAAATTATATCATTTATCCAAGATTACATCAAATAAAGATCTTATTTTGATGGATCCAAGACTTTCCCCATAAAAAGTATCGCACCTGTTTCTTTATGTTGTATCAAAAACATAAATGGGTGATCTGCGATAAACTCTTTATATTCAGGAATAGCAGTTGCTTCCATAATTATTGCAGTTGCAGCTGCTGCTTCTGTACCTTCTTCATTAACTTCAACAAACGATTGATGCAGAGCCGTTCCAATGTATAAATATCTTGTTCCATCCATACCTGAAAAATCAGCAACTCCAGGAAGAAAAGCGTCAATAATTCCCATTTCTCTAAGAAGGTCATTTAATATATATTTTTTTTCAAATTTAAATTTAGGAATTTCTACATTGATCTCCAATTGGTAAAAATCATTTTTCCAATTAGATAAATTTTGAATATTTATCGCTGATTCAGCCACTGAAATATTATTTTCCTTTGGAAGAACTATAATCATCGATAAATCATTACCTGCATAATCCAATTCAAGAATTTGTAAATCATCGGTTTCTGTATAGTTGAAATCTGATTCTTGGCTCATCATTTCAACATTAACTATATTTTCATTTAAAAGTTCAAAATACCTATTATATGTATTATCTGGATTAAATGGATTTTCCCAAAGTCCTTTAAAATAAATTGCATTTGTTAATACAAGTTTAGTCATCTCAGATAACATACTAGCATCTATCATATCTTGTATTTTATCATGAGTTTTTTCTTCAATCCAATTATTTATTGTCTCTGCTGCTTCAACATTTTTGGCAAAATCAAGCTCATTTGCTTCAGCCATATAATAATTTTTAAGTATATATAAATAATTTTGAAGGAATCTATAATCTTTATGAGCCCAAAAAGCATTAGCTGTGTTTATCGTATATCCTCTTTGATTTTGATTCAATAGATTATAAACCTTGCCAAAAGTCCCAAGTGTAACAGAATCATTTTGCAAAACATTTAACACATTTTGCATTTCTTTTGAGGTGTTATCTTTTGCTCCTTCATATGCCATTGAAAGAGCAACAAATATACTGTATGGTGAAAAGAAAATGTTATCTTTTTCACTTAAGGAAATATGATTATAGAAATTAAAAGAGAAATCATTTAATGAATTTATTAAGGATATAACACTTTCAGCTGTAGCATTAGCATCATCAGCTAGTGGAACTTTTTCAGTAATTTTTATTTCTGGTTTTAAATTTGTTAGATAAATAAAAGAAAAAACTGTGGCAATTAATATTATAAAAATGCTAACGATTGCAAATGATTTTACTTTGTTCATATTTATCACTAATTTTGAGTAATGAATTAGCAGTTATATAAAAGGTATGAAAATGTATGGAAAATACCAAATAATTATTAAATTGTTTATAAAATAATTCTTAAAAGGCGTTGATATTAAATAATATTACAAGATGGGTTAATATTTAATAATGATATTGTTTATCTTTTAAACTTAGATTTAATAGTTAGTTTTATTTTAAAATTCTTAATAAAAAATAATCGAGGTTTTTATATAATCGAAATGAATTATGAATGTTAACAAGTCACCAAGGAGCATAAAAAAATGAAAAAAGAAAGATGTGTTTTAACAAGTGTTATTGAAACTGAACTTGATATACTTAAAAGACATATCCATGTTTTAAAAACATTACAAGACAAACAACCTATGGGAATTATAAAATTATCAGAAATTACTAAATATCCACAACATATGGTTAGATATTCGTTAAGAATTCTTGAACAAGATGGATTGATAGAACCATCTCCTCAAGGGGCTATAACAACAGAAGAGGTATCTAAAACGATGATACTACTAAAAAGAACCTTAGATAAAATCAGTAAGACAGCAACTGATATAAAAAAGACACTTGATTAAAAAAAAAAATTATTATATTTCATTTAATGCCGAGGTAACTCAGCTGGGAGAGTGCACGGCTGAAGACCGTGATGTCGTGGGTTCAAGTCCCACTCTCGGCATATTTAATTAAATAATCGCCAAAATTTTAAATACCAAAATCTGTTTTAGATAACTAGGGATGCCATAATAGAAGGATAATTGGAAAATCTAGGTAATTATAAGTAGGAAGGGATGTAATCTGTATCTTAAAGAAGTTAGAATGGAAAATTTCAAATCATTTGGAAAGAAACTTGTTGTACCATTTTTTCCTGGATTTACTGCTATAACTGGTCCAAATGGATCTGGAAAAAGTAATATTGCTGATGCAATTCTTTTTGTATTAGGACCAAAAAGCTCAAAAGTTATGCGTGCTGGAAGACTTACTGATCTGATATTTAATGGCGGTAAAAAACATAAAAATCCTGCTAAATATTGTAAGGTCTCACTAGTTTTTGATAATAAAAAAAGAAGGATGCCTGTTGATTCTGATGAGGTTGTTCTAACAAGAATGATTAAACGTGCGCCTTTAAAAAACGATCCAGCTAATTATTATAGTAAGTTTTATATTAATGATCATAGTGCAACATTTTCTGATTTTGAAAATATCTTATATCATGCCCGTATGACTGGAGATGGATATAATATAGTTAAGCAAGGTGATGTGACAAGTCTTGTGGAGATGGGTTCAGTTGATAGAAGACGTTTAATTGATGATATAGCTGGCATAAGTAATTTTGATAATGATATAAAAAAAGCCCAAAGAGAGGAACAAGATGTAGATAGTAATCTTGAAAGGATAAAAATAATCTTATCAGAAATATCAAACCAAATAAGACAGCTAAAGAACGATAGAGACGGGGCATTTCGTTATAAAGAATTAAAAGACCAGCTGTATGAAACAAAAACTAAAATAGCCTTAAAGAAAAAACAAGATGTTGAAGCTCAGATTGCAGAAATAAACAGACAAATAGAAAATTATGAAACAGAAAAAGAAAAACTAGATGAAAAAAGTAGGATTTTAAAAGAACAATATGCTCAATCTCAGAAGGATTTAGAAGAAATTGAGAAAAAAATCGGAGAAGTAGGCGGAGATGAAGTTAAAGATATAAAAGAAAAAGTTGAATCTATCAGAGGCAATGAAATAAAAGTTGCAGAGAGAATTAATTACAATAATGATGAAATACTTGAAATACAAAATGAACAAAATGAATTAAAATCAAATCTTGCTTCTATTGAAAAAGAACTTGAGGAGCATATTAATAAAAAAGAAGAGCTTGAGAAACAAATCAAAGAAAATCAACTAAAACTTGAAGAAAAAGAAAAAGAACTTTCAATTTTAAAAGAAGATATTGCCCACTCTGATGACAAATCAATGGATTTGACTCATGAATTAGCCAAAATGCGTGAGGAGTATAATGAAAAGAATAGTGAAATCCATGAGCTTAAACTTAAAAGGAATCGATTTACAGATAAAATAGAGAGTTTGGAATTGCTTATCGCTGAGATGCAAGAGACCAAATCTACTTATGAGTTTGAGTTAAAAGATATTGAATGGCAGTCGGAAGAATTTAAGAAAGATTATAAGGAAAATGTTAAAAAAGTAAGTAATCTTGAAAACAAACTCTTTAATGATAAGAAAAGGGAATCAGAGATTTCCGAGGAACTTGCAGATTTAGAAAATGTAATATTAAGACTTCAGCGTGAGCAATCAAAACTGAGAGCTGAATTGGATGCCATACAATCAGTAGAAGGTAAATATAATCCTGCTGTAAGTGAAATTTTAAAAGCATGTAAGAATGGATCTTTAGAAGGAGTTCATGGAACTATTGCTGAACTCGCAAAAGTTGATGAAAAGTTTGAAACATCAGTGGAAATCGCTGCTGGTTATCGTATGCAGTCCATCGTTGTTGAAAATGATGAAGTAGCATCAAAAGCAATAAAATTTTTACAGAAGGAAAAACTTGGAAGAGCTACATTTCTACCATTAAACAAGATGATTGCTGGTAAACCTAGAGCTAAAGCACTTATGGCAGTAAAGGATTCTAAAGCCTATGGATTTGCTATAGATTTAGTTAAATTCAAAGAGGAATATAGAGGGGCTTTTTGGTATGTATATGGGGATACTGTAATCGTTGATGGTCTTGATGATGCACGTAGACTTATGGGCGGAGTTAGAATAGTTGATTTAAAAGGCAGTTTGATTGAGGCAAGCGGAGCTATGGTTGGAGGTAGTAAACCAAAAACACATATCTCTTTTAGTAATACAGATAGAAGTAAATTAGAGGAAATTACCAAAAACCTTCAAGATGCCATTAAGCATCAAGATTCACTTTCAGACGAACTAAAAGAACTTAAAAAAGAAATTGCAGAAATCGAGAGAGATCTTAGTGGTTTAAAAATAAAAGGTGATACAGAGAGTCAAGCTAAAGATATGGATGTCAGAAGAAAAGAATTTACTGGTAAACTTGAGATAATCTGTAAAGATTTAGAGGAAAAAATTAAGGAAAAAGAAGAACTTGAATCAAAGAAAAAAGAAGTTTTATCACAAATCGAGGAATATAAAAAACGAATCGAAGAATTAGATTTAATAAAGGAAGAGAAAGGAAAAATTCTATTAAAAGGAACAAAAAAAGAGCTAGCTCAAAATTCAAGGATTTTAGAAGAAGAGGTTTCTTTTCTTCAATCATCTTTTTTAAGTTTGTCATCTGAATTTGATGCCATGGGAACAAAGATAGAACTGCTAAATGAAAGAAAGGATGAAATTTCTAAAAAAATTGATGATAAAAATAAAGAAATCGAAGATAAAAAGAAATCATTAAAGGAATTAAAAGACCAACGCTCATCATATCGGGATGAGCTAAAAGCAATGATGACAGTTGAAGAAAAAATGACAGGAAAAATAAAGGAATTTACCGTGAAGCGAGATGGGATTTATAAGAAAACAGTTACAATTGAAAATGATCTTGATAAGACAAATACTCGGATTGAATCATATTATGATTTGATTTCAAGAGCAAAATATAGAATTCCTACTCTGGATGAGGCTATTAAAGAGTTTGATCAGGAGCTTAAACTATATAATGTTGAAATCAGTGATACAAAACTTCCAAATGTTGAATCATTAAAGGATTCAGTTAAGGTAATTGAAGAATCTATGAGAGAACTTGAACCTGTTAATATGAGAGCTTTAGATGAATATGAGCATCAGTCCGAACGTAAAAAGAAACTTGATGATGATGTTAAACATTTGAAAGATCAAAAGAAAAACCTTTTAAAGTTAGTTGGTGAAATAACAGAGAAAAAAACCGAGAGATTCTTTGAAGTTTTTGATGCCATCAATAAAAACTTTAAAGATATGTATGCTCAGCTTTCTGAAGGTGGAGAAGCAGAACTTCAATTAGAAAATCCTGAAAATCTATTTGATAGTGGACTTACTATAAAAGCTAGACCTAGAGGTAAAAAGGTACTTTTGTTATCTGCTTTATCAGGTGGTGAAAAAAGTATAGCATCACTTGCATTTATTTTTGCTATTCAACAGTATGATCCTAGTCCGTTTTATGTACTAGATGAAGTTGATATGTTTCTAGATGGTGTTAATGCTGAAACAGTTAGCCGAATGGTAAAAAGAAATGCCGATGATTCACAATTTATAATGGTTACACTTCGAAAGGTTGCACTTAAGGAAGCAAATCATGTTTATGGGGTCACCATGAGAGATACAGGTATATCAGAAATGATTGGAGATATAGACCCCAACGCAGTAGGACCAAAGGGAGAAATAAATTTTGAAGGAGGAAAAACTGTTGCAGCAGCTTGAAATTGATAATGATGTGATTAACCACCTATTATTTCATAAATCACTTATCGATGAAAAGGACAACGCATCAAGGTTGAATCATTACATAAATATGCTTCAAAAAGCAGATGAAGGAGAACACATTTCAATGGAAGATCCCTTTGATAGATCAATTGCACTTGCTTTTGAACTTGTAATGCAACAACATCTTAATCCATGGAATATTGATTTAGTAAATTTTTCAGCGATGTATTTAAAAAGGGCAAAAGATGAAAAAATTGATTTGATTACTGCAGGTAGAATAATTTACATGGCATGGAAGGTTTTGAAACTTCAAAGTGATGACCTTGTTATAAATATGGAATCTCAAGAAGAAAAATATGAACCTTTTGATTGGGGCGATATACCTACAGAGATGTGGCTAAGTAAAGATGATGCTTATTCCTATACAAACCTTGTAGTGAACATGAAAAAGTCTCCGCTGGATGAGCCTCTTAGAAGAAACGCTAAAAGAAAGGTGACACTAATAGAATTATTGAATGCATTTGATCAAGCAAAAAAAGAAGTAGAAGAACATCAACTTATTGAACAACAAAGGCAAGAAGAAAGAGAAAGAATTGCACAAAAAGCTAGAAAGAGAATGAAAGGAACTGCAGTCGAAGACCATTTAGAGGAAGATGTTGAAGCAGTCTGGGAAAGAATTAAAAAAATACCTAGCAAAACTATATCAATATTTGACATATGTGAAAAGAAAGGGCGAGAAGAACTAATAAAGGTCCTAATGTCAGTATTATTCCTTGCTATGGATGACAAAATTATGGTTTATCAAAAGAAATTTCCATTTGGGAAAATATATATAAAAAATATTAAATTATAGTTATATTATAGGAGTGGACCCTATGGGTATAAATGAAAAACGTTTAGTTGAATCTGTTCTTTTTTCTGCAAGTAAACCTGTTAGTATCAATGAAATTAAGGAAGCAACTGGTTTAGCGCTTAACACAATCAAAAAGACTTTAGAGGAATTAATCGAGGATTACAATGTTAAAAGAAAAAACGAAACATCAATGGAAGTAATAAAAGCAGGTGATAAATTTGCAATGCAGGTAAAAAAAAGATTTACTGAACAATCTATAATGATATCCAAACCTGAAATTGAAGGAAATCTATTAAAGACCTTAACATTAATTGCATTTCATCAACCACTGAAACAGTCAAATCTTAGAAGGATGATAGGAACCAAGGCTTATGAACATGTTGACGAACTTGCATCTATGAAGCTTATTTACTCAAAACAGCATGGATCAACAGAGATGCTTACAACAACAAAATTATTCCCTGAATATTTTGGAATAAATACTACTGACCCTAAAGAGATTAGAGAATTTTTAATAAAGAAAGTTGCTGGAGCAAATGAAGAATAATTAATATAATAGATAAACTATCAAATTTTATTTTTTTATAATTTTTTATAAAAACGTAACCGATAAGTATTGTAAAGATAATGGGTAATAATTGTACAACAAAACTTTTTAAACATAAGCTATAAAATAATAACTATGATTGTTGGGCTGAGGAAGTTAAAAAAAATAATTTTTTCATCCTTTCACCTCCTCTCCTTATCACCTCCAAACCTCCCTGCTCAACAATTTAATTTTTATATTTATAAAAAATTATGATTATTTAATTAAAAACTCAGAAAAAGTTTAATATATAGAAGTCCATTAACATTTGTTAATTAATATATAGAAATTAAGGGGAGTAAAAATGAAAACCACAAAATATTTTGTTGTCGGGTTGCTTCTGATTAGTAGCCTTACAGCATTAAGTATAGGTAAAGAAGCTGGTGAATATCAAGAGACAATAAGTCTATCATTTAATGATTTAGAGGTCTTTAATAGTAATATTGAACAATTCGTAGAATTGAATTTTGGAGGAGCTAGTGGAGTTTTATATCAGCAAAGTCAACCCATTTTGCCGATATATTCAAAAAAGTTAACACTTCCATTTGGAACTGAAATAGAAGATATTGAGTGTAATGTCGGAAATATCAAAACAATGACATTATCAAATAAGGTTATTCCTGCACCAAATCCAGTTACACCAGATTTAGATGCACCCACAGAAATTCAGTATATAATGGATGATAGCATCTATAATTCAAATGAATTGTATCCAACCAATTGGTTTGACTATTATGTAGGAGTAGGTCTTGATGAAAATAAAGTACATAAAACATTCTTAATAGTAAGGGCATTTCCTGTAAGATACAGTCCAGGAACTGATACACTTAATTATATTGAAAATATTGAATTAACAGTTTCATATTTGATACCTGACAGTTATCCTTTCCCTGCAAATACTGATTATGAATTAGCAATAATTGCTCCGCAAAAATTTAAAAGCGAGCTTCAGAAATTAGTAACCCATAAAGAATCAAAAGGTGTCACAACACTTCTTAAGACAACCGAAGATATCTATAGTGAATATACAGGTGCTGATAAACCAGAGCAAATAAAATTATTTATTAAAGATGCACTGGAGACATATAACATCACATATGTAATGTTAGTAGGAGGTTTGAATTCACTTCTAAACGCTGAACCAAGAGATGACAAGTCACAAGGGTCAAAAGATTGGTATGTTCCAGTCAGATATACATATAACAGGGAACAGCAAGGTCTTTTTGATCCAGGATTCCTCAGTGATCTATATTACGCAGATATCTATAAAGAAGGCGGAGAATTTGATGATTGGGATTCAAACAATAATGGGGTATTTGCGGAATGGTATGGTATTAACAAAGACGTTTTAGACTTCTATCCTGATGTTTATGTCGGTAGGCTAGCATGCAGAAATATATATGAAGTAAGAATCATGGTAAACAAAATAATTAATTATGAGAAGAAACCAGCCGGTGACTGGTATGATACTATGATTTTATGCGGTGGTGATTCATTTGATGACGTTGGCACCAATTATTTAGAAGGAGAAGTTGTCTCTGAACGAATGATTGATGATTATATGACTGAATTCACACCTGTTAAGATGTATGCTTCAAATAAGGATTCCAAACCAAAATATACATGTGAAGGTTCAAATATTATTAGGGAAATCAGCAAAGGAGCAGGTCATTTGTTCCTAGACGGTCATGCAAGTCCATTTACTTGGACCACCCATTGGCCAGGTGAATTTGAAGGAGGAGATTCTTGGACTGAAAGATTTTGGATTTGGGATTTCCCATGGATGTTAAATGGTGGAAAACTTCCTCTTTGTGCTGTTGAGGGATGTCATAATAGCCAGTTCAATGTATCAATTATCAAAGGTCTACAAGATACATCAGGAAAACAAAAAACATGGTGTTATGGACAACCTATACCTGAATGTTGGAGCTGGTGGCTTGCCCGAAAGATTGGAGGCGGATCCATTTCTACAATTGGAAATACAGGACTTGGTTATGGAGCAGTCGGAGAACATGGCGATATCGATGGAGACGGTATAGTAGAACCTGACGTTCTTGAAGCTTTTGGAGGACTGTATTTCGATCAATATTACAAAGTGATGGACTCAGGAGCCGATCGTCTTGGAGATTGCCACAGCGGAGCACTAACAAGTTATCTTGATATACGCCCAGGTATGGGTGATAAAGTCGATGCTAAGACAATGGAACAAATGGTACTTCTTGGAGATCCAAGTCTAAAGATTGGCGGATATGGTGTTGGAACTGAACTCAGAGCTGAAATAGCAGATGCAGATGCTGGAGTCTTAGGTGCACCATTTAGTGATGTAATGTTCCAAGCATCGGCATATAACGCACAAGGTGAAACAACATTTAATTGGGATTTAGATAATGACGGTCAATACGATGATGCAACTGGAGAAATAGCATCCAATGTCTGGTATCTACCTGGAGTATATTGGGTAGGTTTAAAAGTAACAGATGAAACAGGCCAATCTGATTACTATGACACAGTAGTAGAAATCGCAATTGGAGCAGATAAACCAGCAAGACCATCTGGTGAAACAATTATCAAACCAGGTGTTGAATATACATATTCATCAATAGTAAACACACAAGGTGGCTACTGGAATAAAATCTTCTACAAGTTTTCATGGGGCGATGGAACAGAAACAAATTGGATTGAATCATCAAGTGCATCACATATCTGGAGCCGAAAGGGAACTTATAATGTAAAAGCCAAAGCATTACTTATACATGAATCAGATGATAAGGAAGATTATAAAGAGACAGACTGGTCAGACCCACTTACAATAAAACTATCCAAATCAAAAACAGGACAATCAACGATATTTGAACTAATATTACAACATATCCTAGAAAAATACCCAAATGCGTTCCCAATAATAAGGCAACTATTAGGACTATAAACAAGTCCTAACCTCTTTTTTTTCTTTTTTTAAATATTTTTTTACAATAGATTTAAACAGTAAATTTGCATTAGCAAAAATGGATGCATAAAACAAGACAAGTGCTTTATCAACAAATAAAGGATATAAAATCAAAAGAGGAATTTCAAAAAGATATTGATAAAATAAAAAAAGAGTACGATGGGCTTTTTGATGAAGAAACCTCGGCATTATTAATCGTTGATGAACTCGGCAGAAACAAAGAAAATATAATTAAAATAAAAGACCTGAGACCTGGGATTGACTCAACTATTTATGGGAATATAACAAAAATAAACCAATCAAGAAATTTTAATCGTAAAAATGGATCAACTGGACGTGTTGTAAACTTAGAATTAACAGATGAGACAGGTTCATGTGGACTTGCATTATGGGATAAAGATGTAGAACTTGTTAAAAACAAGACAATAAAAAAAGGAACCGATATTAAAATTATCAATGGATATGTAAAGGATGGATTTAATGGCATAGAAATCAACATTGGTCGTTGGAGCATAATAGAAATTGAACCAGTTGACAAACCAGATTCTGAAATAAATAAAACACCAATCATAGAAAAATTAAAAGGAAAATTAATAGAAATTGAACCGACCCGTGCCTTTTTCAAAGATAACGGAGAGTTTGGGTTTGTTACAAATATCAAACTTGAAACCAAAGAAGAAATAAAAAAGATCACAGTATGGGATGAGAAAGTAAAGGAGATCAAGAAGATAAAAAAAGGAAGCTATATAGAAATTACTGATGTTGATATCAAAGAAAAAAATGGTGAAAAAGAAATTCATATAAACAATAAAGGAGTAATCAAGAAAAACTAGCATCCACCTTGATAGTACTCAATATTTCTTTCAAGAGCATATTGTGCATTTTGTAATTCTCTGCCAAGATACATATAATGAGTTGGTAATAATTTCGGAACTTTGCTTGCAATTGTATCACACAAAGCATCTGCTTTTGTCCCTGTAAAAATTTTTTTAAGAATACCTGAGACTATCTTATTGTTTTTATAAACATTTGAATAATATTCAACTCTTATCTCAGATTGTTTCCTATCAATTTCAATTACAAAAAAACCATTGGGATCCAAAATAATATCTTTCTTTGGTATTTTTTTAGCCTTTATGAGAGGTACTTCTTTAACAACCATATATTTCTTCCCCTGCGTTTACTAAATTTTTTAACTTTTGAAATGCCACATCTCTTGGAAGCATTCTTTGGCCACAATCTGGTGCAATTTGCGTAATCTTATCGTTGAATACATCTATTCCCTTTTTTATATGTTCAATAATTTCACCCACTGATTCAATTCTTACATTATCTGACTGAACACATCCTAAGCATATATTTTTTGTAATATCATAATGTTTAAAGACATCAAACAACTTTGGAGATGCTTTGAACTCATGAGAAAGTGTGTCAACTGGCATATCTAAGAGATCTGGAATAATCTTAGATATATCCCCACAGACATGAAGCCTTGTCGGACATCTAATTTCATTTGTTAGAATTTGAATTAGGTCCTTTCCATATTCAGGAATCCCCATAGAAAAATATGGTTCATCAATACTTATCATATCAACATAACTTTGCAATATCTGTATTTCATTTTTAAGAGCATATGCAAAATCATATGCTATATTATCCTCATTTTTATAAAATAAATCAACAGAAGATTTCATCAAGGTATATGGTCCTGTTATCAACCCTATTAGTTGTATATCTTTTGGTATTATGCTACGAACATATTTTTGATCATCAATTGTTATCGGTCCATTGTATTGAATTTTATCAATTATTTCAGTTCTATCTCTAATTCTACAACCCTTAAGTCTCCTTGTAAAAATATTTACAAAAGGATCACGTGTTTGTCCATCTGAAATCATCTCAATACCAGATTCAATCATATCCTCAACTGCAGATTTGATATATTTATCCCATGAAAAATCCTCTTGATTGAAATATAAATTCATTAGGTCCATATTATCAATAACCGTAGGATAAGACCCAATAACTGTTGGTTTAACTTTTTCCATTAGAAAAATTTCCTCCTAGGGTGAGAACTATCTGGAGTTATCCCAAAATAACTTTCAGCATATTCAGAGATTAAAATATCCTGCCATGCAATTATTGGAAAAACTAAATCAGCATTTTTCATCGGACCAAATATCGCAAAATCCCCTCCAAATAGTGGGATATTGATATTTGAAGAGGCATCAACTGATTTACGTGCTGATTCAAAATCATTCAACCATTTGGATTTTTCAACCACATTATGTATTGCACAACCTGTTGGAAGACCATATACTTCTTTTATTACAGGTATCGCAGCAATTGAGGCACCGCTATTATCACCTGGAGCCATTGCTGCAGTATCAATAAGTATTTTTTTAATTCCAATGTTCTTTGTGATATCAAGCAAGCCTGTATCTATTAGATTCGCACCATTCTGCAAAACTTCAATCTTACCATCAGGAGATTTATCTTTAGGATTAAAAGCCACAATAATAGCCATTTCAGGGGTATATTTTTGTAATGCAGCATATTCTTCATCTTTAATACCTACATGTATAGAGTTATAAATAGTACGAGAAAGCAGATTTTTTTTATCAAGGTATTCAAGTGTTTTTATTTTCAGTGAGGGATCAATTATGTCTATTGAAAATGGGTTTTTTTCTGGAATATTATCATTTATGAAGTCAATGATTTTTTCTATATATTCTTCTTTTTTAATAAAAAAATCAGGTATGGCTGGATTTCCAATTCTATTACTTAGACTCATCATATTATCTATCTGTTGTTTCCCATTCTGAAAATCAGGTTCTCCTCTAAAAAACAATCCACCAAATAAAACAGTAGGATAAACTCCAGGTTGTCCACCAATTTTTACTCCAGATATTTCCAATATTTCTTGATTTTTAGTAAAAGAAAACATTTATTCGCCTCTTCTTTTAATTTTGCCCATATAATCTATTACAATTTTTGAATGTAATGCCCTTTTATCATCTAACAAAGCTACAGCTTCAGGTATAATTCTTATTGCAATGTAAGGTTTTCCAAAAGATTTCGGATTTTGAGATAAACATTCATTTACAACTTTGTCAATTTCGTTTTTATCACTAATACCTATTAGATTAACCACTTTTATTTGTTCACGAAATCTTTTTATTGCTTCATTATTTAGATTTTCTATATAGGGGATAGCTCCAGGAGCATTAATTATTCTGTTATGTTCATCTATTCCATTTTTATGTAAGGCTATTAGAGATGAACCTGACCGATGGCCACGTATATCATCTCCACAAACTACCATATATCTGATATGAGGATTGGAAATAACATTTGCAATTATCTTTTCTATGCCGATATTTTCAGTTTTAAGATGTCCAAATATCGCTACTTTATTAGAAGGAATATATTTTATATTAAGAAGTACTATAGCAACGCATCCATTTGGGTAACCTGTAGTAAATTCACCACCCCAAGGGTAATACTCGCTATCCATTTTTTTAAACTCCGAAATTTATGTCATATTAGTTAAGATAATAAATTATTAATATTTTTACAATTAAATCACTTTAAATTAAAGGAATTATATCAAAATTATTGGTTTTGAGACAAAGCCTGTAAATAGTTTTAATCTACCCTACCACACTTTTATAAATGGATATTAATTACCTTATTCTTGGAGTTTTACGTGGATAAAGATAATGAATTAAATGATGAAATTTCTAAATTACCAGGAGTTGGACCGGCTACTGCAGAAAAACTTAGAGATGCAGGTTATATAGACCCTATGGATCTAGCAGTTGAATCTCCTCAAGAATTAGTAAATGTTGCTGAACTTGGCCTTGCAACAGCTACAAAGATAATACAAGAAGCCCGGAAAATTGCTAATAAAGATAATTTTAAAACTGGAAAAGAACTCTTCGAAAAACGTGCAGAAGTCGGTCGTCTTACAACAGGTTCTAATGTACTTGACGAACTGTTAGGCGGAGGCTTTGAAACACAGTCCATTATTGAACTTTTCGGAGAATTTGGTTCGGCCAAAACCCAAATAGTTCATCAACTATGTGTAAACGTGCAGTTACCTAAAGACCAAGGTGGACTTGAAGGGCATGCATTTTTTATAGATACTGAAAACACGTTTAGACCAGAACGAATTATTCAAATGGCTGAAGCTCTTGAATTGGATTCAGAACAAGTGCTTGAAAAAATCCATGTTGCACGTGCATATAATTCAAGCCATCAAATGCTGCTTGTTGATAAAGTTAAAGAACTTTCAAAGGACAACCCAGCTCGCTTACTAATTGTCGATTCACTAACTGCGCATTTTCGTGCAGAGTATATAGGTAGAGGCGCCTTAGCAGATAGACAACAGAAATTGAACAGACATATGCATGATCTTTTAAAATGGAGCGATGTTAATAACGGTGTTGTTTGTGTAACCAACCAAGTAGCAGCTAAACCAGATGCTTTTTTTGGAGATCCCACTAGACCAATAGGTGGTCATATAGTTGGCCATACAGCAACTTTTAGGATATATTTACGTAAAAGCAAAGGTCCAAAAAGAATAGCCAGATTAATTGATTCACCCCATCTACCAGAAGGCGAAGCTGTCTTTTCTGTAATTGATAAAGGTATTAGAGACTAAACAGGGGAAAATAAAGAAAAACTTAAATGTGAGTATAAACATTTCTTCTTGGAGGTGAGAGGTTTTATGGCTTACACCCATAATGGATGGACGTTGTATACTAGACAAGTAAAACTTAAGGGTGGGAGAATGCAGACGATTTATTTCTTCAGCAAAAGGACTCCTAAGAGTGGAAAACCTTGTGAAATGCCAAGTGGATACACGGTAGGTGTTAACAAAAGGACAGGTTTACCATATCTAAAAAAGAAATAAATAGACTGTTCGAGCTGACATTATAGGTCAGCTCAATACTTCTTTTTCATGTTTATTAAGGATTATATAAAGGATTAGGTAACATATAACTCTTAATCACCTTCTTTAAATATCCTGTTTTGTTTAGGATTTGCAAAGATGAAAATATCCAAAATCGGTTTTATAGTTAATCCTATTGCAGGAATGGGTGGAAAGGTCGGTTTAAAAGGAACAGATGGTGTTCTAATCCAAGCAATTGAACTAGGAGCAAAACCTATAGCACATATTAAAGCTGAAGAAACAATCAAAGAATTTATTTCAAATTTTTCAAATAATAATATACACTGGTTTACTTGTTCAGGGCTTATGGGAGCGGAAGAATTAAAAAATGCAGGAATTAAAAATCTAGAGATTGTTTATTCTGCTAACAGCAAAATTACTACGTCTACTGATACAAAAAATGCATGTAAAGAATTTTTAAAAAAACAAATCGATCTGATATTATTTTGTGGTGGAGATGGCACAGCTAGAGACATATTTGAAATTGTAGGAACAAAATTACCTATTCTCGGTATACCTTCAGGAGTAAAGATGCATTCTGGAGTATTTGGGATAAATACTAGTGCATCAGCAAAAATGCTTCATGAGTTTGTGAAGAAACGCCTTACTATTGGTGATGCTGAAATTATGGATCTTGATGAAGAAAGATATAGAAAAGGAGATTGGAATATCAAGCTTTTTGGTATAGCAAAAGGAATTGTGGAACCTACATATGTACAGGTTGGAAAAACAACTTTTGAATCTATTTCTGATGATGAAATAAAAGACGAACTCGCTGAACATATATTAGATGAAATTGAGCATAATAGTGATTTTTTATTTTTTTTTGGATCAGGTGGAACAATAGACTTTGTTACAAAAAAATTGGGTATAAAAAATACCTTACTAGGTATTGATGCAGTTTATAAAAAAAAAGTAGTTGGTAGTGATTTAAGTGAAGAAGGAATCTTAAAACTTTTAAAAATATATCCTAAAGCAAAAATTATTCTTAGCCCTATTGGAGCTCAAGGTTTTGTTTTAGGAAGAGGAAATCTTCAACTTAGTCCAAGTGTCATACGAAAAATTGGACTTAACAATATTATTGTTATATCAACTCCTTCAAAACTTTTATCAACACCCATATTAAGAGTGGATACTGGAGATAAAGAATTAGACAGCCTTTTTGCAAAAAAAGAATTTATGATGGTTGTTATTGGATATCGTTTAAGTAGGGTTGTAAAAATCAAATTTTAAGATATAAAGTTTTTCAGATGTTATAAAGATATCTTTTAAAAAAGTAAAAAAAAAAGTTACATTTAAAATACCATATCATCTGTATTTATAATAAATAGTTAATTTTTTGTTATTATTATACACATAATCCATTAAAACCCGATTAAATTACTATTATAATTTGAGGGTAAAAATTATGAAAAATGATGAGGAATTGAATTATCTTTTAGCAAAAGAATTTTCTGATCTTTGGTATGAATGTAAAATCAGATGTGATAAAATAGAAGAAATTATAAAACAGATTGATGAAACAAATAAATAATACCAAACTTTTATAGTAATAAATTTAGATATAAACCAATAACTTTTAATAATTTTAGCTATTACTCAGAAAGCTAAAAAGGTTGTATCCAACTATGGGGGAAGCATTAATTATGAAACGAAATCCAAACGCATTTTTAAAAGAAGAATATGATGAACTTGTTAAGAAAAATTTTGATTGGAAACTGCGTATACTAGAATCAGGATCAACTCCACATTCAATAGTTGATGGTAAAAAGGTTATTATGTTATGTTCAAATAATTATCTAAACCTTAGCAATCATCCACGATTGATTAAAGCTGCCATAGATGCTGCAAATAAATTTGGAGCAGGATCTGGCTCCGTAAGAGCAATTGCAGGAACTATGAAGCTTCATATTGATGTTGAAAAAAGATTAGCTAAATTCAAAGGAACTGAATCATCTCTTATTTATCAAACAGGATTTGCAGCAAATGCAGGGCTTATTCCACAGCTTGTAGGAAAAGGGGATGTTATTATTTCAGATGAATTAAACCATGGAAGTATCATAGATGGTGTCAGGTTAACTAAATCAGATAGAGCTGTCTACAAACATCGTGATATGGGTGAACTTGAGAAGGTTTTAAAGGATGCAGATAAGAAATATAACAGGATTCTTGTGATTACTGATGGAGTCTTTAGTATGGATGGAGATATAGCTCCGATGGATAAAATAGTAGAGATTTCCAAAGATTTTGGAGCAATGACTTATGTAGATGATGCACATGGGGAAGGAGTAATCGGTCCTGATGGCCGAGGAATTGGAGCTCATTTTGGGATAGAAGGAAAAATAGACGTTGAAATGGGTACATTTAGTAAAGCATATGGTGTAGTTGGAGGTCTAATTGCTGGCAGTCAAGACCTTGTAAATTTTGCATACAACAAATCTAGAACCTGGCTTCTTAGCGGGTCGCATCCTCCAGCTGTGGCTGGTGCACAACTTGCAGCAATAGATGTACTTGAAACAGAACCAGAGCATGTAAAGAAATTATGGGATAATACTAATTATTTTAAAAAGGAACTTATTGGAATGGGTTTTGATACTGGAGAAAGTGAAACACCAATCACACCAGTGATTGTGGGGGAATCTGATAAGGCAAAAGAACTTAGCAATGGTTTATTTGATGAAGGTATTTTTGCACTTCCAATTGTTTTTCCAATGGTTGCTAGGGATAAAGCCCGAATTCGAACAATGATGAATGCAGGATTAACAAAAGATGATCTAGATTACACATTGGATAAATTCGAAAAACTTGGTAAAAAATTAGAAATTCTTTAATTTATCTTAAATATGAATGAAAAAACAATTCTTCATCACGTTGCGTTACAATATTTTGATAGAGGAAAAGCAGAAATATTTTTTACAAAAATATTAAATCTGACTTTGAAAAAAACGTTTACATTAGATAAGGAATTATCAAAAAACATTTTTGGAATTTCAGAAGAAGTGGTAGTAGATGTATATTCAAACAAAGATTGTTATTTTGAAATATTTATTACAAAAAGAAAAACAAAATACAGTTATGAACATATTTCTATTGAGGTTAGTGATTTGGAAGGATTTATTAAAAAATGTAAAAAATATAACATTAAACCTATGTTTATTAAAAAAGGAGAAAAGACATTACTTTTTGTAAAAGATTATGTTGGTAATTTATTTGAAATCAAAGAAATAAAACGTTAAATCTTAAATTAACGCTTACTCCATTTACCTTTCTTTTTTTGGCTTAAAACTTTATCAATTATCGTTTGTTCATCAGCTTCTACTATTGTCTTATCTCTATCTGAATGCTTTTTTAAAGCTGCTTCAATTGCATCAGAATCTGCTTCTACAATTAATCCTTCATCTCCAAATAATTTTTCACTTTCTTGTTCTTTATCATAAATATCATTAGATGTCTTTTTATCTGTTTTTTTTATAGCATCATCGACTTTTTTGTCAATTTTTTCTTTATCATCATCTTTTTTTATTTGTTCGTTATCTGTTTCAGTTATATCTGGTTCATTGGTTTTATCATATTGTGGTAAATCATCAGTTTTAACATTATCATCACTATAATTATCATAAGAAGGTGTTTTATTATATTCTTGAGTTATGGAATCTTTATTATATTCTGTTTGAGTAGTATCGGTATCAATTTTATTACTATCAGATAAATTTTTATATGCATCTGTTGGTAATAATTGAAACGCATCTTGAATTAGATTTTTTTCTTCAACAGTTGGCATCCAAAAAGTGCCATCTTTCTGTTCAAAAATATTCGGCGCTTTTGAATTAAAATGAGCTGTTATTAATAATTTACCAGAAATCTTATCTTTACAAACTTCAAGTTTTATATTAATATTATCCTCTTTAGACATCCATTCCATCTCTCCTAATTAAACTATGAATATGTTTTTAGGACTTATACTTTTCTAATAACAAAAATCATTAATTTTTCAAAAAATTAGGGATCTATAATAAAAAAATTATAAGATACAATCAAGTGATAAATAATGATTATTTTTATTTTATTTAAAAAAGAATTAATGATTTTATAATTGATATTAATCCTCTAACACCAAGATTAAAATTTTTATTTGATATATAATGAAAAAATTCTTTTATTATCAATCTTTTTTGTCCGGTATTTGTATAAAAATTTGAAATCAATTGATTGTTTTTTGATTCCTTGTTATCTATGACATTTCCATTATCATTATTAAAAATTAAACAATCTTTTATTGTATTTTCTGATGATGATGAAAAATATATACCATGGACTTTATTATCATGTATCCTACAGTTCATTATTATATTATCATTATTAGATGATGCAATTGCATCAATTCCGGTATGTGAATTATTATAAAAATCACAGTTTAAAATTGTGTTATTTGATGAATATTGAAGTTCGATTCCATCGCAGTTATCTCGAAAAATACAGTTAGAGATTATATTGTTATTACAGGCTGAGTAATCGGTTCCGATAAATGCTATTCCCTCATCTTGACAGCCCCAAAAATAACAGCCATCTATTTTATTTTCAGAACTCCAAATAACAATACCTACCGGTGTATCAAATATGTTACAATTATAAATTTCATTATTTGATGATATTACTCGAATTCCACTGGAATAGAGGCCTGGGGCTCCGTTTTTTATACTAAAACTATTTAGTTTTATTTTTGGAACCCCAAGGCATATCGCGTATTTGTTTTTTTCCGAGATGGGATTGATTAGAGTGCTATCCTTATCCTCTCCTACAAGGTTTAATGATTTTTTTATCATGATGACTTCTTTATATTCCCCCTTTTTTACATATATAGTAGAACCTTCTTGTGCATTATTAACAGCTTCTTGGATTGTTTTATAGTCGCCTTCTCCATTTTGATCAACAGTTATTATAAGTTCATTATTAACTATAGAGTCAAATTGATCTGCTAGAGAACTAATTGTTAAAAAAATCTCTGATATTAAAAAAATTATCATTGATACTGTTGTAATTTTGATTCTCCTCTTCATTTTACCATTCCACGTTAAATATTATCATGATATTTTTTAACGTGGTATCATCTGTCAATAAATGTATTTAAATGTTTTTTGTAAAAATCCCAAAATGAAAAATTGTCAATTAAAGACTACTGAACCTTTAAAATCATTACATTTTGAAACAATCTTATCATGTAAGTTGATATTTGATTCAATTGAAACTGAGATATAATCATTATATGATATATCTAAAACATGAGCTTTATCATAAATCCAAGATATAAAAGATTGAGTTTCGGAATTAATCGGTAATTTTATCTTAAATCTTACAAGTTGAGGCAGAGATTCGTATATAAAATCTAATAGTAAATCAATATTTATTCGGTTTTTTGCAGAGATAAATGCAATTTTTCTATTTTTTATCAATCCTTCTTTTTGGAGATATTCGATTTTATCTTTGATATCATTCTCATCTATCAAATCAGTCTTATTAAGAGTAATGATAATTGGAGATGTAACACCTATATCAACTAATTCATCTAATGATATCTCAAGTTTTTTTCTAATATATTCTTTTTTTTCACTGATATCAACAACTAATAAAACAACATCAGCAACTTTTATCTCCTCTAGTGTAGAATGAAACGCATCAATAATATATGCAGGCAGATTTTGTATAAATCCTACAGTATCTGTTAATAAAATTGGAATATTTTTATTCTTTATTTTACGTGTTGTTGTGGAAAGAGTTGAAAAAAGTCTACCCTCAACCTTTACCTTTTCACCTGAAAGTAAATTCAAAAGATAACTTTTCCCAGCATTTGTATAACCTGCTAAAGACACAAGATAAAAACCGCCTTTATGTCTATGTCGTCTACGTAATTTTCTTTCCTCACGAATATTTTTCAATTGTTCTTTGATTTTTTTTGTATGTTTTTTAATCATTTCATAATAATCATCAACTTGATATTCACCGCCTGCCATAAGTCCAGGATGTTCACCTGATCTTGCACGATGAATAAGTTCACGCACAAAAGGGCGTTCATACTGAAGTTGAGCTAATTTAACTTGAAGTTTTGCTTCTTTTCGCTCAGCTCGTTCTTCAAATATTTTAAGAATTAGTCTAGCTCTATCATAAACCTCAATATTTAGATTATTTTCAAGGATAAACCATTGTGAAGGTTTAAGCTCTCCATCAACAATTGCTAATTTGATGATATTTTCATATGACTTGATGAATTCCTTTATTTCATCTACTTTGCCACTTCCAATATAACTTCTAACATCTGGATTTTCTCTTTTTTGAATAAAAGTTTTTACAACGTAATAATCTAAAGAAGCAGCTAATTCATTTATTTCTGATATATCATTATTCAACGATATTATTATAGCATTGTTATTGCTCATTATAGATCAAAACCATTTTAGGGTATAGCTATCAATATTTAATAAAAATTTACTTAAGTATAAGTTTGTAAATTCAAATAATTGAAAAATTTTTTGTTAATTTTTGTTTAAATTACCGATAAGTTTATTTAATAGGAATGACACATATATACATGATAGATAATATCTAACTATCATAATGAAGGGAGGTGAGATATATAAAAATCAATATAGTTGGATCAGTTTCAACAATGGATGATTTAGAAGAAATAGATACAATTGCAAAAGTATTTGTAGTTGCAGAAAGAATGATTGATCTAACTAATGATTCAAAATCAGAAAAAAATAATACAGAACCTCCAGTTGATATAGATAAAAAAATCAATAATAACCATGAACTTTATAACAAAAAAATTACGCTTTTATCTGTACGTGGATTCAATTGAATATTAGATAAATTTTAATCCTAAATTCTATTTTCAAAATATATGTGTTTATTATGACAATTATGCAGATAAGAGTCGGTATTGATAATTTTTGCTATATAATTTTTTGCCCAAAAAAAATGAAAGCTGCAATTGTTGATCCAGGATATAATTTTTCTAATATAATTGATTTAATATCAAAAAATAATTTGATTTTGGAATATATCATAGCAACTCATTACCATATGGATCACACAGGATGTATAAATCAAATAAAAAAAGCCTATCCAAACTCAAAAATTATTGCTTCAGAGAAAGATGGTTCATTATTAGATTCTAAAGTAGATATAACAGTCTCAGATAACGATAACGTAGAATTGGGATATGTTAGTTTAAGATTTATTTTAACTCCGGGTCATACACCTGGAGGTATCTGTATTATTGTTGATGATGAAGCATTATTAACAGGTGATACATTATTTATCGGGGACTGCGGAAGAACGGATTTACTTGGGGGCAACATTACTCAAATGTTTAAAACACTTCAGGAAAAAATCATGCCTCTACCTGATCATTTAATCGTATATCCAGGTCACGATTATGGAGATAAACCTTTTGATAAATTAGGTAATCAAAAAAGAACAAACAAAACATTATTGGTAAAAAACTTTAAAGAATTTTCAAAAATTCCATAAATTTTTTAAAAATAATTTAATCTTTAAAATTATAAATACAAAAAATTGAAAGAATTTGTTTTATTTATGTAAAATATAACTATAAGTAATAGATTTTATAATTCAACATAGATAGTTTGCTAATTTTATTCCTTTTTTAGTCAACATTATATAATCTCTATAAGGTTTTGAACTATCAAGTTCTTTAATATATCCATTTTCTAAAAGTAATTTTAAACATATAAAAAATTCATTATCTGCAAGATTTATTTGTTTTTGAATATTGTTAGTTAACATACCATTACCATTTGTATGAACTAGTTTAACAATTTCCAGCAATACTTCTTTTTTTTCTGACGTAAAATATTCCTCCGCTGTTTGCTTTTTAGATTTTCACCTCTTTTTCTTTATTTTTCTTCTCTGTTTATGATAAAGGAAAAGAGGTATCTTATTATAGTGGTATGGATGGGATGCTTAAAAATTTAGGAAATACCTCTTTTTATTTCCTTTATCCACACATTATTATAATATTATTTTATATTTTTAAATATTTCTATTATTTTTAGGAGAAAGTATCCTTTATCCATCTTTTTTATTAAAATACAAAAATTATATATATTAATTAAATTATATATTAACAATGATGAAAAATGGGTGGTTTCATCCTTCTATGTCCGTGGTCCCTCATCCATTTTGGATTCCTCACCTCATTTTTACCATCCATTTTTCATAAATAATTATTATTTTTTTACTTTTTTATTAAAATTTTTTAAGGTGATATAAAAACGTTGAAATGCAGTAATATTACCAATAAATGCAAAATACAACATTGTCCATTCTAATAGATATAGATTTAGTATTATATCAATATTAAAAAAATAATTCAATAAGATTTGAACGATTGGGGCAATCATCAATAAAACGAGTCGATCTGCTCTACCCAATAGACCAGAATATTCTCTCTTATAACCAATGGCCTGTGCCTGCGTCCCCATATAACTTGTAAGAAGCATACCAACAATTGCTAAAAGACCTATGTATGGATGTGCTTTGAGCCAAGGACTTAAAGCAAGTCCTCCAACTATAAAAACATCTGAAAATCTATCAAAAGCATGATCTAAATAATCTCCTCTTTTTGAAGTTTTATGAGCAAGCTTAGCCACTTTCCCATCGATTGCATCAAACAACCCATTTAAAAAAACAAAAATTGATGCACCTGATAAATAATAATATACTAACTTATCATCTGGGGAGGATAGAAAAAACAATAGTCCAGCAAAAAATGCAAATAGCAACGATATACAAGTCAACAGATTAGGGCTAACTTTAATCAAGTGTTTCGCAATCGGAGTTAAAATAGGATCAACGTTTTCTCTTTGATTATCAAGAACCATTTTTTCAACCTTATATTAGAAATCCTTTAAAATCTCTTCAGACCAATCGATTTTACCTATTTTATATTTTTTTACTTTCCTAAAATTATCCTTAATCAATCCTTTGATATCATGAGCAATGCTTTCAATTGATTTATCTGTAATATCAATTTCAAAGATATCTTCTTCAGAATATTTTTCCACAACCTCACAAAGAATAATATCAAGTATTTCAGCTTCAATGTTTTCCTTTATCTTAGGTTCTTTCCATTCCTTTTTTGAAAGATTTTTCCTTAATAAATTAGGATGACATCGTAATATAATTACTTTATCAATACATCCCAAAAGATGTGATAAATGTCCTTCAATAAAAACAATCTCTTTTCCGCTATAGTTTTTCTTTATATAATCATCAAATATTTTTATGTCAACAATGTTTGAATCTCTTTTTTCATCTTTACCAATTAAAAAATTTCTTTCACATGCTACTTTATTAAAATCAATTACCTCAAAACCATCTTTTTGAATGATTTTTGAAACAGAGGTTTTTCCTGTACCTGGTGTACCTGTTATAGCTATAATCATAATCCTAAATCAATTTATGATAATCATATCCCCGGAATCCTTCTTTGAAACAATAGTGAAGTTCTTGGTATTCTTTTCTAAAATCCTTAATTTCTACTTTTATTTTCTTTGGATCTTTATTTTTCATAATTACTTTTTCATAAAATTCTGCTATCTCATCCATTTCTTTTTCCTTCATACCAAGTCTAGTAAGCTCAGGTGTTCCAAGCCTTAATCCAGATGGATTTAAAGGATCTGTATCACCAGGAATTGTATTCATATTTGTAACAATACCTGCTTCCTCTAATTTTTTAGATGCTTCTTTTCCTTTTCCCGGACCAATTTCAAGTAAAATCTGATGTGATTTAGTAAAACCAAGTTTTTCACCAAAGACCTTAAAACCTCTTTTGTAAAGTGATTGCGCCAAACTTTGTGCGTTTTTTATTGTTTGTTTAGCATATGCTTCACCAAATTCAAGATGTTCAGCATAGGCAATTGCTTTTGCCGCAACATGATGAAGATGATAAGATGAAGTAACACCTGGAAAAACTCCAAAACCGACTTTTCTTAAAAAAGATTTATCTTCATCAGTATCACCAGTATGATCTGAAAGTATCATTCCACCCTGCGGACCTGGAAGAGTTTTATGTGTACTTCCGCTCATTAAATCTGCACCTTCTCTTAATGGGTCCTGAAATTGTTTTCCGCCTATAAGACCTAAAACATGAGCAGCATCGTAAATAAGATATGCACCTACCTCATGAGCAGCTTCTGCTAGCTCTTTTATTGGACTTGGAAACAAAAAGACAGACCTGCCATTTAAAGCAAGCTTTGGTTTTACATTTTTAATAAGTTTTACAGCTCCATCAATATCGATGTTCATCTCTCCATCATTAAAAGGATAAGAAACAAGATTAATACCACGAACGCCTGCAGCTCCCCATTTTCCAAAGGATATATGGGCACCATTTGCAAGATCTAGAACGGTTGCAGTTTCTCCTGGTTTTATCAAAGCTTTTAAAATCGCTAAATTTGCAGTTGTTCCTGCAGTTGGTCTAACATCTGCATAATTACATATAAAAAGTTTTTTAGCAAGTTCAATTGCTTTTAATTCAACATTGTCAAAAAATAAACAACCTTCGTAATATCTCTTGCCGGGAGTTCCTTCAGCATACCTACCATGAAAATCTGTAATAAGCATTTCCCTACAAAGTGGAGAAAGCACGTTTTCACTAGCTATCATTGGGAGAGAATTTGCAAAAAACTCATTGTTTAATTTAGCCTGCTTCTGTATATATTTGACCTCGTCATACCAACTCATTAAAACCCCACAAAGCGATATCCGAGATACTATTAAAAAGGTAATGGAAATATTATCTAAATTTCAATTAATTTTTTAGGTCCTTTAGTAAGAATCTCAATACCATTCTTTTTAATCAAAACATCATCTTCTATTCTTACTCCACCGATTTCAGGAAGATAAATACCTGGTTCGATTGTAAATACCATATTTTCTTTTAGAATTAAGTCACTGTAAGAACTTAATCTTGCATCACTATCATGAACAGAAAGACCTAATGAATGACCTGTTGAATGTATAAATCTTCCTTTGAATTTTGTGCTATTAATAAATGAATCAACTATTTTATGAACATCTATTGCTTTTACTCCTGATTTTGTTTTTTCAAATCCTAGATTTTGAGCTTCTAAAATTGTTTTAAACATATCTTTTTGCATTTTGCTTGCTTTTCCAAAAATAAAAGTTCTTGTAATATCAGAGTTATATTTTTTAAAGCAGGCTCCAAAATCACATAAAACAAAATCATTTATTTTCAATTTTGTTGAACCATGGGTATAATGGGGTTGTGCGGTATTTTTTCCAAATGAAGATATTGTTTCAAAAGCTGCTTTATCAGCACCATTTTTCTGCATTAAGTAATCAATTTCAGCTGCAAGTTCATATTCCTTTATATTATCATATAAAAGTTCTGGTATTTTTTCAACTACTTTATCTACTATATTACAAGCTTTTTTTATCAGTTTTATTTCAATTTCGTCTTTTATCAGTCGTGACTTTTCAAAAGAAACAGAGACATCAAAGAATTTTAAATCTGAAAATTTTTTATTTATATTATAAAAATCTCTATAGGTTATATTTCTAAAATTTAATCCTACATTTTTTGAGCTGGAAATACTCTCTTTTAAAATTTTATAATATTGGGTTTGATTTTTATAAGCTTTAATATTTGCATTAGCTTTTTTTGCGGTTTCACTTTCAAGTTCTGGAACAACTAAATCGATATTACCATCTGGAAATAAAACAGCAATTGATCCCTCAAAAAGTCCTTTATCAAGTCCAGTAACATAGAAAAAATTGTCATCGATGTAAGGTTCAGAAGAATTTTTTATTAATATAATATCAGGTTTATATTCTGTATTTTTATAAATATTTTTTACTCTATCTTTCAATCTTGCACCGCCAGGGTATAGATAATAGAATTTAAATTAAAAAAAACGTAAGTAAACAAATGAAATCCTTAATAAAATAGAAGGATTATTTGTATCCTTTTATAAGGTTTTGTAATTCAGATAAGTCGTTTTTTATAGTTTGAACTTGTTTCATTTTTTCTTGTTCAAAATTTTTTAAGATTTGTGGTAATGGTCTAGTAAGTTTATATATATGGACTGGCCTACCCTTACCTTTCTTTTTCAAATCTCTTTTTTTTGCCCATCCTCTCCTTCGCATTTCCTGCATAGCAACGCTAACTTCGGGTTGACGGAGATCAGCTCCCTGCTCAACATCTGCAGAACGGCATTCATCAACCTGTGAAATGTACATAAGTGTTTTAGCAAGGTTTTTTGGCATACCAAGTTCAGAAAATAATTGAACGGCTTTATCGTCTTTCTCATCCAATACAAATGAATTCTTTCGCTTCATATTCTCCTCAGCAGTGTAAATCATTCGTCAGTATTTATATTTTTCTCATTTTTCGAATAACAGATATGTTTTTTTTTATTATAATTTCTAATATTAATATTGCTCTCGTCAATAATTTTCTTTGCAAGGTCGTCTGGATAGTCACCAGAATATATTATCTCTTTGATATCTGCATTAATCAACATTTTAACACAGACAACACATGGCGTATTAGTACAATATAAAACAGAATTTTTTATAGAAATGCCAAATACAGCTGCTTGGATAATTGCATTTTGTTCAGCATGAAGACCTCTACATAGTTCATGTCTCTCACCTGAAGGAACTTTTAAATCTGATCTAAGACAGCCAACATCTGAACAATGTTTTAAGCCCTTTGGTGCACCATTGTATCCTGTACTTAGTATATGTTTATCCTTTACTAGAATTGCACCTACCTTGCGTCTCTTGCAAGTGCTTCTTGTTGATACAACATGTGCCATTTCCATAAAGTATTCATCATATGAAGGTCGCTCTCCCATAAAAATCAAGTTAGAATAGAATATACTGCTTAATAAAATTATGATTTTGTTAATCCTATTTAAAAATAATTTCTTAAATATTTTAAATAACTGATTAATGTTTTTGTAAATTACTATTTTGTATTCACTCTTTAATTTGAAAAAAATTTACAGATAATAATGATAAATAGCATTCAAATTTAAATAATTGTAACTATATAGGCTAATTTGTGGAGCAATAATTTGAATGAAAGAAAATAAAAATAAAAATTTCTTTACTATTAAAATTCAAGATAAAAAAATTTTATTCTCAGCTGATAATTATTATTCAAGAATCTGGAAATTAACAAGATTTCATAATGATAGGCTACCAGAAGAGAAGGTTTCGAATCTATTAATAAAAAAATTGAATTCTTGTAAATGTTTTGTTGATGTTGGAGCAAATCTTGGATACTATACTTTTTTGGCATCAAAAATAATGTCTGATGGAATCGTCTATTCCTTTGAAATGGATGATAAAAATTATAGTCTACTCGAGAAGAATTTATTTATTAACAAAAGTAAAAATGTAAAAATTTATCATGCAGCTATAACAGACTATTCAGGTGTTGTTAGCTATTCTAACACCTTAAGGTTGCCAAGTCCTATACTAACCGTATCAACCCGAATCTCAAATAATAGATACAGTATAAAAAAATCTGTTAAAGCAATCTCTCTTGATGATTTTTTTAATGCTAATGGATCTAAACCTGAAATTATAAAAATTGATGTTGAAGGTGGAGAAATAAAAGTTTTAAATGGCATGCAAAAACTTCTTGATAATGATAATCTACAATTGTTCTTAGAAGTCCATCCATTTAGACTTAAGTTAAATTTTCAATCATCTGCAAATGCTATTATTTCAATGCTTTTAGATAAAGGATTTCTTTTATCTGAAATTACAAAAATGAGAAGACATGGTAAAGATATAAAATTAAAAAAGTTAAATAAAGAATCTCAATTAATGCACAATACAATGATATATGCATATAAAACATAAGAATTAATGATAATTATAATTTTAACTCGCTTTTTAAAAAAGAAACATTTAAATCATTTAATTTGATTGTCTGAATCAAAATAGTGAGGAGATGTGGAAATTAAATGAAAATTAATAATCCATATGAATTAGTTGGAAAAGAAGTTGTTGACCAGAATGGACAAACCATTGGCTGGGTAGACAAAACATGGAACAGTTGGAACCAAGATTACCCAGGTTGGTTCTTTGGCATTAAACCAAATGACAATACGCGAGACACCTACCTACGTGGAACCTATAAGCTTTATCCAATCTACAGTGATTATATTCGAGAAATAGGAGATCGAGTAACACTAAACAAGACAAGAGAAGACTTATGCCGATATTGGATCAAAACAGTAAACTGCGGTCCTACAACATGTCCAACAGACCAACTAGTCGAAATGCCTGTATATGACAGAAACCATTCAAGAGTTGGAACATTCTTTAGCTGGGTAGAAAGTGGTGGTTCATACCAAAGTTACGGATGCTTAGTAGACCCATATCTATGCGAAACCTGGAAATTACCATACAACACATTAATGCCAATACCAACCAATTATATAACCTATGTAAAAGATACAATCACATTAGATAAAACCTTGGATGAACTAAAAGAGTACTGGAAACAACAACATAGATACTAAAAAAAGTCATATAACATGTCATGAGCGGCTGAAATAAGCCTCTCAAATTTTCTTTTCTTTATTATTTTGTACTATCACAAATTTAAATATAAAAGAACTTTAAATTCATCGTTACTATTAAAAGCAATAAATACATATCATTACAAAATATACCTTATTATGGGGATGAAAAATATGGGGAACAAATATGGGATATATCAATCTTCATCCAAGAGTTGCATATTTTATAAACAAGATGACGATGGAAATCAATCAACTTTCAATATCTTTGTAACTCCAAAAAAGGATATAACAGACAAGAAGGAACTTTTTGCATTCATTGATAATGAACAAATGAAGAAAGAAAATTGGACTAATAATGATATTAAAAACGTAAAAGATGTAATTGATGCGTTCGGCGGATGGGCATCAGATGCACCTATCGTCTTTGAACTAGAAGCGAAAAAAAGCATGAGTCAATGCCTGAGTTCAGTTTTAAATGACCTAGAATAAACAAAGTGAAAATTTTCAATTATTAAAATAAATCTTATTTTTTCAATTTAACTTCTACATCTTGAAAATCTTTTGATACAAAGGAATTTTTAAATATTTTTTTAGCTTCTTTTTCTAATGTATCACCATTTAAATATCTAGGACTAATATGTGTTAAATACAAACGCTCAACCTTTGCTTTTTTAGCAATATGTGCAGCTTGTGATGCTGTCGTATGTCCATATTCATTTGAAATTTCTTCAAGTGAAGAATCAAAAGTTGCCTCATGTATCAATATATCTGCATCTTTTGCAAAATTAATCATGTCTTTAATAGGCACAGTATCACCTGATATTACTATCTTTCTTCCCTTCCGCGGTGGTCCAAGAACTGATTTTGAAAAAATTTTTTTACCATTGTCTAATACAATATTTTCTCCACGCTGTAATTTACTAAAAAGTGGTCCTTCGGGAATGCCAAGCTTAAGAGCTTTTGATTTATCAAATTTACCTGGCCTCATTTTTTCCTCAAGACAATAAGCAAATGCTGGAATTCCATGTTTTACTTTTAAAATATGTATGTAATATTCCTCAAATTTAACAGTATCTCCCGGGTTTAGATCATATGAGAATATCTGAAAACTTGGTTTAAAATAACCTAGTGAAAGAATTTGGCTAACAAGTTTCACCATCCCTTTTGGTCCATAAATATGTAGAGGAATATCTCTATCATTTAGTTGCATTGTTTGAATTAGACCTGGGAGACCCAGAAAATGATCACCATGAAAATGAGTTATAAAAATCTTAGATATTTGCATATAGCTAAGCTTTGATTTCTGGAATTGACGTTGTGTTCCTTCTCCACAGTCAAATAAAATTACCTCACCAGCTCTTTTTATAGCAATAGATGTAACATTGCGTTTCATCGTAGGCCAACTACCACTAGTCCCAAGAAATATTATACTAAGCTGCGTCATTATAAAGGAGATATTGCTTTATAGTAAAAGCATTGTGGTTATTTTTCATATACTACAAAATAACGAATAAGACTTTTATGAACCCTAAATTTATGGATACTTTTCAAAGAAAAATATTTTTCTCCTAAGTTTATAAAATCTTTATTTGATAGACCGATGATTGCCTTACTTCCCTTGCTTAATAATTTTGACATATTTTTGAAAGCTCGATCATAAAGTGTCCCCATTTTTTCTCCTTTGGTGGTTGTTGATTTTCCATAAGGAAAGTCAGTAACAATTGCATCGGTTTTATCTATGAATTTATCAATATCTCCAATATCGGAATGAAACAATTCATAATTTTTTATATTATAAAAATCAAGAGTTTTTTTGCATCCATCGATCATTTTATTTTCAATATCACTACCAATGACTTTTGCACCTATTAATCCAGCTTCAAGCAAAATCCCCCCAGTGCCACAAAAGGGATCTAATAATATATCATCTTTTTTGATAGAAGATAAATTTACAATGGCACGAGCAATTTTTGGATGTAAGGAAATTGGTGAAAAAAATGGGCGATTTTGGACCTTTCTTTCCTCAAATTGAGTCCTATTTATCTCAGCTAATTTCAGTCCAATATATAATTTTGAATCAGTAATTAACACACGTATCTCAATATCCGGATTTTCAAGATCTACTTCTCTATTTTTTATAAAAATCTCTGCAAGTGCCTTTACAATTGCTTGCGAATCAATATTTTTTGATCTATTTTTGTATTTGATTGCTATTGAACCTTTATATTTAAGATTATTTTTAGATGACTGTTTTTTAATTTGATTAATTGATGTTTGACAAGAGAATAAAAAATGAGTTATAAAAAAGGTAAAGGATAATCTGTTAGCAACCTTTCTCAATTTTTCAGCTTTAGAATCTGTATTAATAATGATTACATCTTCATTTGATTCTAAAATTTTGAAGTTAATTTTTTCTGCTTGAAGACACGATTTTATTTCATCTATTGGAAAGGTTTTGTGTTCTTTTGATAATTCAAATAAATATTTCATAAGAATCTAAGTTAATCATCAACCATTTTTAAAGGTAGCTTTAATTATGACTATTAATTATTTACATAAATAATTTTTATCATTACTGGAATAATTTTTTATAAAAATTATTCTTATAAACTTCTTTACATCTGATAAAAATCCTTAAAAAAATTATTTATTGAGCTTCTAGATTTTTGATAACCTTTTATTATTTTATAATTAATTGTAAGTTTTGGAAAAAATTTTGGATCAGATTTAGATAATATATCTGAAACTGAACGAATTATTAAGGTTGGTACTCCAAATCCTAATGCAGTTTTTGCTACATGGTAAGATTCCATGTCAACAGCTGCAATATCTTTGTCAATATGATGTTTTGAGTAAATAAAAGTATCAAAATTCTGAATAGCACCTAGATAACATCTTGTATTATTTGAAGATAGTACTGATTCAGCCAATTTATAAAGATTCTTATCCAAATCTATAGTTTCATCATTATATCTTACTTTATTAGCTATTACTATATCCCCAATTTTTGCATTTTCATATTGAACACCGGATGTACCAATTGAAAGGATATAATCTACATTGAAATTTTTTAAAAATTTTTCAGTTTTTTCAACAGCATTAATTTTACCAACACCAGAAACACATAAAATAAGCTTCAAATCCTTGTGAATTGTAAATATTTGGTAATTTTTAAAATCAGAAGATTTATATTTTTTAAAAATCCTTGGAACCTCGGATTTTATTGAAATAATTACTCCTATATTTTTCATTTTCTCAGACATATCTAAATATGCAATATTCTCAATAATTCAACAATATTATAACTCAATAAGCTTATATGAACTGGATCCTAATTTTATTTCTTCCCCATATTTGATTTGATCCAATGGATCAACTTTATTATTTATTTGAAAAATATTACCTTTTGTTTTTTTATTTACCATGTCAATAGATGCTTTATCGATTGCTACAGGATCATTAGAAATTAAATAACCGATATCCTCACATAAGGGTGGTCTTATAGATGGGCCACAATCACACTGGGACGTTATGTTTTTTAAAACATTAATATATATAACAATTTTACCATTAACAACTGCTTTTATTGATTGGCATAAACCTTTTTGAAAATCCAAATACTTTATTAAAAGTGCTCCCTCAGGACATGTTTTTACACAAGATCCACATCCTATGCATTTATATTCATTTAAACTCCAATTGTCCTTTTCAATTGTTATTGCCTTAAAAGAACAGGTTTTAACACAAAGGCCACAGTAAGAACATTTCTCATCAAAATGGATAAGTTGCCCTCCACTATGTATTCTCTTTTTTTCTTTTTTAGTTACTCCGCCCATACCAAAGTTTTTGATTGCACCAGCAAAACCAGTAAGGTTATGTCCAGTTACATGAGAAATCGCTATGATATGTGTTGATTCGCATAATTCTTCTGCAACATCAAAAAATCTGTTATTTGCATATACATTTTTTCCTTTATCCCCGATTACTACATTACATCCAATTTTTAAATAACCATTGATTGCAGCAATAAATTTATATCCAATTTTAAACCGTCTAATACTCAAATACAAGACTGTTGTATCAAAAAGAAAGGGTTTAGCACCCAGATTTTTTAGTTCATCTACAACATGCTTAACAAAAGCTGGGCTTACATGATATTTATTTTTTATTTCACCCATATGAAGTTTAATTGGAATTTTTTTATTTTTAAAGTCTAAAAAGTTAAAGTATCTAAAAGATTCATGGAGCTTCTCCTCCTTATCGAAAAAAATTACTTTACTTAACTCTTTTTCTTTAACCATTTTTATCCATTTTTTAGATGATGAAACATTCTATTTTTATTTAGATTTTTCTGAGTTTTTAAAAAGAGATATCGTTTTATACAATTCCTTTATTCAGTTGGATATAACTATTTGAACTAAAATGATGATAACCTAGATAACATTAAAATAAAGAGGTTTCATCTTTAAATTTAAAATTTTTAATAAATAATATTTAGTCTTCCCAGAAGGGATAACCTTTGGGATTTCCCGGAACCCATTCGGGAGGAATTCTGTAGGCTCTATATAGGTAAATTTTTAATGGCAAATAAAATTCCCAAACAATTTCTTTATCGGGATTTACCTCAAATACTCTACCCCTATAACCTCCTTGACCTTCAGTTATAAGTGTGTTTCCATTTGGTAAACGCTGAGCTGAGCTTAAAAATAAACTTAGAAAATTCAGTGCTTTGTATTCCCAGACAATATCAAGAGTTACTGGATTAAATTCCACAACTCTTGACCAGAGTCTAAAACATCTAGGTAAACCAAGTAATCCATATCCAGCTGCTCCCCCATTATCAAAAACAAGAATATTGCCAGCACCTGGAAGTCCATCAGGAATAATATGTGCATTATGCATACCTATAAGTTGACCTAATTTACCATTTTTACTTGGCATTCTTGTAGTAAAATCTGGTCCTACTCTCCAAACAATATCTCCAGTTTTTCTATCAATAATAACTATAAAATTACCATGACGTGAGTCAATTATTAAGTTCTTTGGATGAAAACGCTCATCTCCAGAATCGTACCATTTATTCTTACCTAATTCAGATACAGAATTGATATGTAGGCAATCGCCTTCTCGGGTTAATCCCAATCCAGGATTTAGATATATGCCAATTTTTTCTATCCAGCTGAATCCAAATTGATCATAATGATCAGATGCATGCCACTCAAAACCAGTTAAATTACCATTCCAATCAACTTCATATATTACATCATCAAATATTTGTTTATTAGTAATTTTTGGGATATATTTATTTTTATAAGATAGAATAAGAATCGTTCCATTTTCTATAAAATTCTGACCTGGTGCATAATAACCTACTGGATTTCCCTCCATCTGAAGATCATGATGCATTCGACAATTAAATTCCCCAGAATCATTATCCCATTTATTAAAACTCCATAATACCTCTCCGTCCCAATTAATTTCTGTAATATTTTTACATGTATTATAATATCCTTCTCTCGAGTAATCTCCTCCAATTATTTTGCCCCCTGGTAACATCTTTGCAGGTATTGAATCAATTTGCCAACTTTTCACTTGGTCTCCATTCATATCAATCAAAGAGGTATACAAACCACCATCTACTTTATCTCTAATATTTAAGAATGTATATCCTTCACAACATCCATTTTTATGAATTGTTATTCCAGTTTTATTGTTGTTTCCACTAGATATACAAAAAAAATTTCCAAAATTATTGCTGTAATCAATTTTTTCTCCTACTGTTATAAATGGAAAAATTGTATTTGCTAATACGCCAAATAAAATGATTAATATTATTATTTTTTTCATTTTAATCGATTTTTTTAAACTACTTTATTTATATTCTTTAAATTTCACAATATATAAGTAATATTTTATATTTTTTATATATAAAAAGAATTAGGAGCACCCCTTAACACTTCCAATAAAAGTAGTTACAAAAACTTCTGAAGGAATATAAAAGTAAACATACACGATGGTACTCAAACACTCTAACAGAAGAAAATTTAAACAAATAATTATGATTCTTTACATTTAATAGTTTGAAATAAAGATTGATATATGATCGATAAGTTGCTTTTGTTCCTGGTTTTTTTATCTTATTTAATTTGGTTTAAATTATTTCATATTTTGGTATTTATGGTCTAACCAACTAAATTAGCAATTTTTTAATCATATAGTTATTTAAAAATAATTTTTTACTAACTGTTATTAAAGGTAACTTTAATCAAAAATGGTGTTACCAATGTGGTAAATATTGAAAGCAAAATGGTTATAATTAGTAATTGATGAGCAACAACTGTATCTGCTATAATACCACGGGAAATAGCTGTAGCAATAATAATCAGTGCAACTTCCATTCTAGGAATCATACCTATACCTACTTGTAAAGATTCCCTATTACTCATACCCCCAAGTTTTGCACCAATTCCGCAACCAATTATCTTTCCTATAATACTAACAATTATAATTACTAATGCAAATAGACCAATCATAGCATATACAGATAAATCAGTGCTAGATTCTTCCCAGAATCTTGATCCAATCCATACAAAAAATATCGGAATAAAAAGTCCATATCCAATTGTTTTGATATCTTCAGAAATCTTTATTGATCTAACATTTTGTCCTATAATTAATCCTGCTACAAATGCACCTATTATACCTGAGATTCCTGCCTCATCTGCAAAAAAAGAATATAACAAGAAAATAGAAATTGATATACTTAGAAAAGCCTTAGGAAGATAAATTTTTTCACCTAAATCCAATATTTTATCGATAACTTTTAACCCAATATACAAAAATATTGCAAAGAAAATTAAAATTTTAATTCCAATCCATACAGTATTCATAATGGTTGATTGAATACTCATAACTGATACAAGAAGTAATATTCCAATTATATCATCAATAACTGCTGCACCTAGAATTGTTGCTCCGACATCTGTATCAAGTACATGTAGATCCATCAAAGTTCGAGCAGTAACCCCAACAGAGGTTGCAGTCAAAATCAAGCCAATTACTATGCTTTCTTGAATTGAAAAACTAAGTACAATACCTGAAATAATTCCAAGGAAAAAAGGTGCAATAACTCCTCCAATAGCAACAAAAGTTGAAGCTTTGCCTGTTTTTTTCAATTTGGAAATGCTGGTCTCCAGACCTGAAATAAAAAGTAAAAATAATATACCGATTTCAGCTAGTAATACAAATTCATTAGAGTTAAAATCAAATGTAGGTGGAGAAATAACATAATTAAATATTGTGAAATTTTGTCCAGAAAAGAAAAAAACAACCAAACCACCTAAAAAAACTCCTGATACTATTTCACCAATAACAGCAGGTTGTTTTAATTTATTGAATAAATGACCGAAAACCCTGGCAAATATTAAAGATATAGATACTAACAGTAAAACATTAAATAAATCCGTTTTTATCAGCCTTCTTCATCTTCTAATATTGGATGATATTGAGTTGCACCATAATATTTTCTAATCAATTGATGTAAAGTTAGCTCACCAACTAAAATCTTATTCTCAACAACTGCAAGTCTCCTAAGTTTATATTTTACCATTTTCATAAGTGCATCGATTATTTTATCATCAGGACCACATGTAATTATTCTATCAGTCATAACATCTCCTGCAGTTTTTGCAGTGCCATGTTGAATTGAACGAATATCAGGCATTCCAAAAACATATGATGGAAAATCTTTAGGTGCAAGTATTGATAATACATCATGTTCTGTAATAATTCCAACTAGTTCTTTTTTTTCCTTGTCTTTAACTACCCAAATATGATTTCTTGCACCAAGAACTGATAGAACATGATAAATATCATCGTTTTGTTCTATTATCGGCAAATCCCAAACTCTTTTATCCATTAACTGATTAGTTTTCAATTCGTAAAACTCTTTTATCAATCTATTTTGCTTTGGCATCTAATTTCATAAAATAAAAAGTAATACTTAATGATTACTAGATTTTATATAATCCAAAATATTTTCTAATTTCATTATTTAGTTATTTTTCTTTTTATCTTTATTCTTCACTTTTTCATCTATTTTTTCTTTGAGACCATTAACTCCTTCATACCATTTATCAACACCTTGTTCATCAATCTCACCAGTTATTTTATCTATCTCGTATCTGACGTTATCCTTTCCTTTAAACCAGTCGTAATCATGTTTCTTCTTTTTTTTACGATTTATAATTTTCTCTGTTTGATCAATTTTTTCATCCACTGGGACTATTTCTTTTTCTTTTCGATACCTGCTTATTCTTATTTCTTCAACTTTAGAATCCTGATTTGATTTAATTCTAACAGGTGTTTTAATACTACTATGGCTATCCAATTTTTCATTAATCTTATTTGGAATAGATGAGACATTTTTTTCAGTTGTATTAAATTTTTCCAAACTTTTGTTATTTGAAATCTCCTTTGCTCTTGCAAAAATTGATTTTTTTTGTCTTTGATTTACAAAAATGATTGCAAATATAAGAAAAATAAAAGCAATAATTATCGGAAAATATTGACTTTTCACAAAGGTTTCCCACCAATGTTGAGGAATATTTACTTTTATTATGATATTATCAGAAACATATCCATCCTTTTGAGCAATTATTCTAATCGTATCTTTATCCTCAGGTGCAGTAAGCCAAGCCCTTCCAGCATCATCAGTTTCATCACTTTCTTCTAAAATATTTGAAATACCTACAATTGCATTTGGCACGGGTTCTCCTTTTTCATCAAAAACGTAAACAGAAAAAAGTTTACCACCATCCACAACATCAACTGTTGAAATATCCAACTTTTTAGATAGATTATTTAGTATTTTAATAGTTATATTTGAAGAGTTATAGCCTTCCTTTGATGCAGTTATATAAAATATTTTATCTGAATTTACAATAGGTGCTTGAATTATCACTTCAGCAGATTCATCAATTAGAAAGGAAATATCATTAAATACGATACCAACATTTGTTTCCCATGTTGGTATTTGGATTTCATTAAGAGTATAAACACTTATTGTAAAATATTTCTCTTCCTCTACTTCATCTATTGGATATCCATCATTATCTGTTATATAAAGATATAATTGATTATCTTGAGCGCTAGTAAAAGTTATTATTACATTACTTAGAATAAATAAAAAAAATAATATGAATATATAATTCTTATAAGCACTAATATTTGAGCGCATTTTTCCTCATCAACCACCTTTTATTTTAGAGTGCTCATTTTCTATGATGGTTTAGGATATATTTATGTTTTTTTAATTAAATAATTTAGTATTTTTTAGAAATAGATTATGAAAAATATTAAATGATGCAAATACAAAAGAAATAATATACAGTTTTATATTTCTGAATTTGTATTAGTGAAAATCGATGGTTATATATGATTAAAACAGATAAAAAACCATTAATTGGTTTTTTCCCAGGTTTTTTTGATCTAGGGGAAAGTTATCCAATAATAAAAATTGCCAAACGATATAAAGAACTAGGTGGAAATGTAGTTATTTTTAGTCATGGGGGAAATTATGAATATTTAGCTGAAGAACAAGGATTTGAAATAAAAAAAATTGAACCAATAGCAAGTGGACCAGATATAACCAGATATTTTCAAAATGAAAGTGATGAAAATATTATTAAATTTATTAAAAACCAGGCATTGATCTATCAAAATACTCAAATCGATGCACTAGTACAGACAAGTTCTTATATAGATTGTTTACTAACACCCCTTTTATTAAAAATTCCAATAATTTCAATTATCTCAGGTATTTTAGCACCACCTTATATACAGGCTAATCATGCAACATATCCAGATAACTTTGAAAATAATTTTACACGAATTTTACCAAAATTTATTAAAAATAGAATCAACAAGTGGTATACATTAAATTATCAAGGACCAATTACAAAAAAAATTAATAGAATTGCTAAAAAAACCAATATAAATATTCATTTTAGGTGTTTCCATGATATAATTCTAGGGAATTATACTATATTTTGTGATGATATAAAATTTTTAGGCATTAAACCTACAAAAGAATTTCCTGAAAAAAATTATATTGGACCTATATTACCAGATTATATTTTTAAAAAATATAATAGAAAAGATGAGGAAATAGAAAAACATCTTAATAGACCAGGAAGATCAATTCTTTTAACAATGGGAAGCTCCAAAATAATGAAAGAAATTTTTTTAGAGATTTTAAATATATTGAATAATACTGATTACAATGTTATAGCTACTTATACTGAGTTATATAATAAAGACGAACTTCCAAAATTGAATGATAACATTCTAATGAAAAAATTTATTCCTAATATAATAGAATTAAATAAACAGGTTGACCTAGCCATTATTCATGGTGGAAGAGGAACTGTTTATAATGCAGCTTATTCAGGAAAACCAGCTATTGGTATTCCATTGAATGGCGAACAACAGTATAATATTGAAAACCTAAAAAGACATGGAGCTGCTTTAAAATTATCTAAAACCTTTTTTCAAAAAGAAAAATTATTGAAAGCAATAGATGAAATATTAGAAAAATATGATTTATATTTAAAAAAAGCGCAAAATCTAGCCTATAAATTTCCAAAACCTGAGGGAGACAAAAACGCTGCTTATATAATACAAGAGATTACTTCGAATATTAAATAAATATTTATAATAGATAATTAAAGGAGATTTATAGAAAATAATTATATACGATATATTACTATGGGATAAAAATCAGGAGAACATAGCAAATGAAATTTCTTCTAATCCAGGCTGGAAGCAGAGAAAAAAGAGAGAAACTTTTAACTCTTGCTACATCACCTCCGTTAGGTTTACTTTACCTAGGTGCAATCTTAGAAAAACATGGTCATGAGGTAGAAGTTCTAGATTATCATATGGAAGATTTATCCAAAGAAAAGCTAAAAAATGCTATGGCGTCATCAGATGCCGTTGGTATGACTATTTATACATTTGATCAAAAAGCAGCTGAGGATATTTCAAAAACAATCAAAGAATTAGATTCAGATATACCTTTTTTAATTGGCGGACCACATTGTATTTTTAATCAAAAAAAATCACTTACTGACTTTCCTCAAGCAGATATCTGTGTCACTGGCGAAGGAGAAGATGTGATTCTTGATTTAGTAAAATATCTGCAGGGGCAGAAAAAACTAGAGGATATAAATGGAGTCTACTATAAAGAAAATGGATCGATTAAATCAGGAAAACCAATACAGATAATCGAAAACTTAGATAAAGTTCCCTTTCCAGCTCGTCATCTGGTTGAAAAATATGAATATGGTGATCTACCCTTTGGTTATCATATGAAGAAAATGACTGCAATGTTAACAAGTAGAGGGTGCCCGTTTGATTGTCGTTTTTGCTCAAGATATGATACCATAATACCTGGATTTAAATTTAGACAAAGGTCAGCAGAGAATGTTTTACAAGAGCTTGTGGAAATCAGTGAAAAATATAAATCAATAAATATCGTAGATGAGAATTTTTTAGTTGATAAGAAGCGAGCTCATAAAATATTTGATGAGCTTAATAAAATGGGAACAGACCTTGAAATAGGCATTCATGGTGCACGAGTTGATGCTGCAGATAAAGATTTATACAAAAAGATGAAAAAAGCGGGGGTAAGATACCTATATTTTGGACTTGAATCAGGAAATCAAGATGTACTTGATTTTTATCATAAGAGGACAACTTTACCACAAATTAAGAATGCAATTAAACTTAGTAAGAAATTCAATTTTATAACTATTGGAAATTTTATATTAGGAGCACCTATTGAAACAAAAGAGCATTTAGAAAGAACAATAAAATTTGCATGTTCTTTACCATTGGATATCGCTGGTTTTGGACCACTGATATATATTAAGGGATCTCAACTATGGGATGAAGCAGTAAAGAGCAATAAAATATCTGAAGATGTATCCCTTATTTTCGCTGGTTCAGAAGACGGATTAGGCAAGTTAAGTCGAGAAGAGATATTTAAATACATTAATCTTGGCTATAAACGTTTTTATTATAGACCATCCTATTTGCTCAGTCAAATGTATAGGGGCGTTACTCGAAATGATTTTAGTTTACTAATGCATGGACTAAGATTTCTTTTTATGCTCAAAGGAAGAATGACTACTGCTAGATAAAAATCATAAAAAAAATGTTATTATATTTAAAATTAATTGCTCTTTCAAATATTTTTAATGCAAATATTTTCATAATCTGGTTCAATATCTTCTGTATAAAAATCAAGTCCAAAAGCAGATACGATATTAAGAATTCTTTCAATCTGTTTCTCAGAAAGAGTTTTTTTCCATTTAGATATCTGTTGATTAGTCTTTGATACAATTTGTTGATCATTTTTTTGAGTAACCCTACTAGGTATTTTTAAATAATGAAAAGCTGAACGAGGTACTTTTTTTTCACCAATCTCCCTAAAAATACGATGTATTTCTTTATTACCCTCTTTAATGAGTTTTTCATATGTTACAACTATCCATGGATAGGGTTTTGGATAAGATAAAGGAACATATGTATCTAAACACCAGGATGCTGCAAGTATTTCATCTAATGTCTTAATATTTTTTAACTTATTTAACAAATTATTATCTAGACCTTCAATTTTTGAAGCTTCATCAAAAATTTCTTTGGGAGTTGAAAATGGTTTTATGTTTGGTGATAAACCAGCAGGAAGTTGTACACCTGGTTTAAATCTTGAAGCAATTACACTACAGGGATGTCGAATGACAAGAATCATGCTACGTAACTGAAATCGTTCTGCTACCCATGGTAGTAATCTATTTAGTCTTACAAATTTTATAATAAGCTTTTTACCCAGTAGTTGATGCATTAGTTTTTCTGGTTTTAATTGATCTATATAACTAGAAATGATACTATTAAAATTTTGTTTTGAGTAATCTCCTTTCTGCAACCAACTTGAATCATACATAATATCACCAGAAAAAATTTTACGTAGATATTTCTCACCTTCCGGCCAATCCTTTTTAGAGGGCAGATAGGTTCTTGATTGAAATCCTACTTTGGTTGATTCTGGAAAATAGATTGGATTCAAAGGTTCAAATAAACCAGTGTATCCTGGAACTACTCCTAAAATATCCATAAGCAATGTTGTTCCTGATCTGGGTGAACCTGTTATAACAATAGTATCTTTTATATCAAATTTCTTACTATTAAATATGGTTTTATCTAAATGTTGTACAATTTTTATAACACTTTTTTCTGGTTTCAAATTAATCCACTCAAGGAGTTATACGATATTTTATTCAATTTATTCTTCATTTATATAAAGAGTTTTCTCATTTGATTTATTCTATGTTCTTACTAATTTATCTTCAATTATTTTTCGAAAATCAATAAGTTTTGGATTTTTCAAACCCAATTTTTTATTTACGGAGTAGAAACCATATGGAGTATGTACTCCTTTTTTCAATCCATGATCAGAAACAATTAAAAGCAGTGTTTCATCATTAACTATTTCACTTACTTTTTTTATGAATTCATCAAACATTAGATAAAATTCTGCTATTTTTTTAGGATTTTTATAAAACGTATGTTGTACTCCGTCTAGAACATAAAAATATTGCATAAAGAGCTGCCAATTATTTTTCTTAATAAATTTGTATACTTCTGTTGTTCTCTGTTTAAATTCTTTTTTTTGTTTTATTTCTATAATTGGATGAAGCGCTTTTTCTGAAATTATATTAATAATATCTTTTCTATATTCTGGAAAATCATCTTCATCTAATACAGGAATGTGAAGATGAATGCTTTTTATTTTATTATTGTCAAAAATCGAATCTGCCTTAATATCTTCTTTTCTTGGTTTATGTATTAATCCAACTTTTTTTAATAACATTATAGATATATATAGAATCGATATTCTTCCTTGTATTTTTTGTACCCCATCCTTTGTATTAGTATCATTAAAAAGTTTACTAATAACAGGATTAATAAGAGGTTTAATAGGTCTTAAAGATTTTGCATAAATATTTAATGAAGAATATCCCATTTCATTTGGTTCTTTTCCTGTTATAAAGCAAGGCCAAATTATTTCTGTTGCTGGTTCTTGACCAGGAGATAATGGAAGTATTGTTTTTCCATATTCTTTTTGTTTTAAATTTTTAAGATCCAATTTTTCAATTAGATCATGTTCTATTGCATCTATACCAAGAACTATTACTTTTTGAATATTCTGGCACATATTTATACCTGTTAATTGGAAATAATATTTACAATTTATCAATATTATTAAAGTTATTATTGATATTTTATTAAGTTATATTTCTTGATACAAATCATATTTATTTTTATAATCTTTAATCCAGCATTTAATCTCATTTACATTAATTAAAGGAATTATACAATTTCCCTTAGTTTATCATTTAATAGTATATATTAATTATTTACCTGTGTCTAAATTTTTGTATTTTCAATAAAGAGTTTTTTTCATTTTATAAATGGTCTATTTTAGTATACACGATTTAATGTATGTAATATTTATAGGTTATATGTGATTATTGAAAGTATAATGAGGGAGTAGAATTAAATGAAAATACTTCTTGTTCATAGTGGAGATCAAAGAAAAATGCAAGGTCGTCTAACATTTGCTAAATCTCCACCACTAGGTTTGCTATATTTAGGAGGAGTCCTAGAACAAGATGGACATAAGGTTGAAATTCTTGATTATTACATGGAGGATTTATCTAGGGAAAAACTAAAAAATTCTCTATTGTCTTCAGATGTCGTTGGTATAGATGTTTATACCTACGCTCTAAAACCTATTCAGGATGTCTCAAAATTAGTTAAAGAATTAGATTCTGATATACCAATTATAATTGGTGGACCACATTGTATATTCAATCAAAAAAAATCTTTAGCAGATTTCCCTGAGGCAAATACCAGTGCTGTGGGAGAAGGAGAACCTATTGTTCTTGATCTAGTAAAATATCTACGAGGAAAGAAGAAACCGTCCGATATTCACGGTATATATTATAGAGATAATGGATCTATTAAATCAGGAAAACCGTTAAAGATAATTGAAGATTTAGATAGCATTCCTTTCCCTGCTCGTCATCTTGTTGAAAAATATGATTATGGTGAGCTTCCCTTTGGTTATCGTATGAAAAAGATGACAACAATGATTACAAGTAGAGGTTGCCCTTTTAAATGCCGGTTTTGTTCACGGTATGATAGTATAATCCCTGATTTCAAATTCAGGCAAAGATCAGCAGAAAATATATTACAAGAAATTGAGGAAATCAGTGAAAAATATTTGTCTATAAGTATTGTAGACGACAATTTTCTGGTTGATACTAAAAGAGCCAATAAAATATTTGATGAAATTATAAAAATGGGGTTGGATATAGAATTAGGTATTCATGGAGCACGAGTTGATACTGCAGATAGGAAATTATATCTAAAAATGAAAAAAGCAGGAGTAAAATATCTATATTTCGGACTTGAATCAGCAAACCAAGATGTACTAGATTTTTATAATAAAAAAACTAACATATCTCAAATTAAAAAGGCAATTAAACTTAGCAGAGAAATGAATTTTGTTACAACAGGGAATTTTATAATAGGGGCACCAATTGAGACAAAAGAACACATTGAAAGAACAATAAAATTTGCATGCTCTCTACCCCTTGATATTGCGGGATTCGGACCGCTATTATATATTAGAGGATCAGAGTTATGGAATGAAGCAGTAGAAAATAAAAACATATCAAAAGATATGCATGTGGTTTTGGCAGGCTCTGAGAATGGACTTGGAAAATTAACACAGAAAGAAATTATTGATTACGCTTATAATGGATATAATCGTTTTTACTTAAGACCAAAATATATATTTGGTCAGATTTATAGAAGTATGTTGCGAAATGATTATAGTCTACTATTTAATGGGATGAGATACCTTTCTATGCTGAAAGGAATAACAAATACCTAAATTTGAATAAAAATATTTTTTATTCTTAGATAGATATTTTTTTATTTAATTAATTTGAAATTTTTAATATAATTAAAGTTATACTTCTAGTGAATTAAATCATAATATAGGAAAGGATTTATAAAGCAAGTTATTCTATTGGTAACATTTCATTTTAGGGGAGAATAATAAACAATGAAATTTCTTCTAGTTAGAGCTGGAAATCAAAAAACAAATGAAATTCAACTTACCAATCCGCCACTATCTCATCCGCCTCTTGGATTGCTTTATCTTGGAGCTGTATTAGAACAAGATGGTCATAAGGTGGAATTAATTGATTGTTATGCAGAAAAGATATCAAGGGAGAAACTTGAAAATTATTTGAAATCATCTGATGTAGTGGGGATGTCTGTTCTTGGAGATGATTATATAGCTTCTGCGAATATAGCTAAAATGATTAAAGAAATAAATCCAGATATTCCATTAATTATAGGTGGTCCTCATTGTACCTTTTATAAAGAACGTGCTCTTCATGATATTACTAATGCAGACGTTTGTGTCACTGGTGAGGGAGAACACGTAATTCTTGATTTAGTAAAATATCTTCAAGGAAATAAAAAACTAGAGGACATTCATGGAATTTATTATAGAGATAATGGAATAATTAAATCAGGAAAACCTTTAAAGGTAACCGAGGATTTAGATAAAATTCCCTTCCCAGCTAGACATCTCGTGGATAAATATGATTATGGTGGTTTTCCTTTTGGTTATGAGTTGAAAAAAAAAGTTACTTCTATAATTACCAGCAGAGGATGCCCATTTCGTTGTCGCTTTTGTGCAAGATATAGTAATTTCATAGAAGAATGGGGTTATAGAAAACGTTCTGCTGAAAATGTAGTAAAAGAAATACAAGAACTTGATGAAAAATATCGCTCTGTTTGGATAGTAGATGATAATTTTCTCGCAGATAGCAAGAGAGCACATGAGATATTTGATAAGCTGATAGAGACGGGTACTAATATAGAATTCTTAATTGAGGGAGCTAGGACCGACTCTGCGGATCGTGAGTTATATAAAAAAATGAAGAAAGCAGGTGTAACATTCATTTCATATGGAATAGAATCTGGAAATCAAGATGTTCTTGATTTTTATAATAAGAAGGCTACTCTCAATAATATACGAGAAACGGTAAATCTTGCAAGAGAAATGGGATTTTTCTTAAGTGCGTCTTTTATTCTTGGTGCGCCTATAGAAACAAAACAGCATATTGAGAATACTATAAAGTATGCTTGTTCACTACCTATTGATATTGCGAGTTTTGCACCGTTGGGATATATAAGAGGGTCTCGGTTATGGGTTGAAGCAGTAGAAAATAATAAAATATCAAAGGATACATTTATAGTAATAACTAATTCAGAAAACGATCTTGGAAATTTTACAAGAGAAGAAATTGGATCATATACAATTCAAGCTTATAAAAAATTTTACCTAAGACCAAATTATTTATTAAGTCAAATTTCAAGAAGTATATCACGAAATGACTTTAGTTTATTATTTAGAGGTTGGAAATTTCTTTTTTCATTATAATATTCTAACATAAAATTTTAACAAGAATTTAAATCAATAGTTATAAAAAGAATACATACTATAAACAAAACTAACAATAAAATAAGAATTCTATGGAGGAAAAAAACAATTAACTTACTTGATAAAGAAAAAAATATGATAATTAACAAATGAGGTTATAGAGTTAAAATGAAAATCCAGTTACAAAATATAACATTTTATCCATCTTCCGGAGGAATTCAAAGTTATATGTATCACATTTCTAAGAGGTTAATTGAAACTGGTCATAACCCAACAGTTATATGTTCATTTGATGATAAAACACAACCAAAATATGATTCTTATGAAAAAATAAAGATAATCAGACACCCTTATTACATAATTCGTATGCTACCAATTAATATTTTAGCACCTATATATTATGAAATAAGACTCGAAAAATTTCTTAGTAAAAATGCTTATGATTTTGATATTATATGGTCTAACTTTTTTTTAGAGGCGTTTACTTCATGTAAAGTATTTAGAAAAAAGATACCAATTATTTACATTATACATGCTGTTGCATCAAAAATGATAAAATTATATAACATTTATCCAAACGCTGATGTTTTTTTAAAATCTTATGTAAACAATTTATATCGACAGTATCTTCTTATGGAAAAAAAAGCAATAAAAGAATGTGATAAAATAGTAACTCTTAGCAAAATGAGAGCAAGAGAGATCTGTGATTACTACGACATAAATCAAGATAAGGTAATTGCAATATCCCCAGGTATTGATTTACAAAAATTTTATCCTTCGGAAAAGGATATAAATTTGTTAAAAGAATTAAACATACCTAAAAACGCTAAAATAATATTAACAGTTGGCAGACTTTCTTTTGAAAAAAATATAGAAACATTAATTAAATCATTTAAAAAAATCTCAAATGAGAACGTATTTTTAGTTATAGTTGGTAAAGGTAGTCAAAAAAGATATTTAGAAGAGTTAGTAAAAAAATTAAACATTTCTAAAAGAGTTATTTTTACAGGTGAAAGAAATGATGTTGAGAGATTTTATAGAATTGCCGATTTATTTGTTCTTCCTTCAACATATGAAGGATTTGGACTTGTATATTTAGAAGCAATGGCTTGCGGAGTACCATGTATTGCTTTGAAACCTGATTATCCTAAAGTTATTATAGCTAGTAATGAAGTAATTGATGACGGTGTTACTGGTTTATTGGCAGACCCATATTCTATAGATTCTCTAGTAGAAAAAATAGATAGACTTTTATCTGATGATAATTTAAAAAATAAACTAGGAAGAAATGCAAGAAGAGTATGTGAAAAAAGGTTTTCTTGGGAACAAACAACTGAAAGATTATTAAAAGAAAGTGAGAAAATTATTTAATTTCGAGGAATGTGACATATTATATATAATAGTTAAAAAACACAGGTAAGATAACATGGAAGCACATAGAACTCTTGTTTTTGTCGGAGCCCATCCTGATGATGAAACATTCAGTGTAGGTGCCACTCTGGCACATTATGCAAACAAAGGAGTAAAAGTATATTATATATGTGCAACACGTGGGGAGGTAGGTCAGGCAAATATTGAAAAAATGAAAGATTACTCAACAGTTAGTGAATTACGCAGTTCTGAACTGCACTGTGCAGCCCAGGCTCTTGGTTTAACTGATGTTATTCATCTTAATTTTCGAGATTCTGGTATGTCAGGATGGGAAGATAACAAACATCCTCTTGCTTTGATTTCAGCTCCTTTGGAACAAGTAACAGGTCGGATAGTTGAAATATTCCGTAAACTGAAACCAGATGTTGTAATTACTTTTGATCCAATTGGTGGGTATAAGCATCCCGATCATATTATAATACACAATGCAACTGTAAAAGCATTCTATGCAGCAGGAGACGCAAAGCAATATCCAAAAAGCGGTTCATCATTTCAACCTCAAAAACTTTATTTCTCTGTTAATCCTCGAAAAATAACTAGAATGATAGTTCAGTTGTATTTATTTCTTGGAAAAGATATGCATAAAGTTGGACGAAATAAAAATGTTGATATTGCAGAAATTGCTAAAATTAAATTTCCGATTCATGCAGTCTTAACCCCTTCTAAAAAAGCAATTGAAGCTGAAGAAAAAGCAATACGATGTCACGAAAGCATGTTGAATGACGCACCACCTCGTTTTCATATTTTAAATATAGTTTCCAAAATCTTAGGACACCGAGATTATTATATGCGTGATTATCCACCAGCAAAAAGTTGGCTACGCGAACATGACCTTTTTAAAGGTATACAATAAAACAAAGGTTAAGGGAGTTTTTATCAATAATTATAAAAATATTATATGCTATAAACATGTCTACATAAGAAGATAATAATTTATGGAGGTAAAACAATTAATTTTTTACTAATATATCCATCAGTAAATCCTTCATTTATAGATAATAATACTGATGTCCTTACATTCCAAGCGATTGCTCCACCTCTTGGTTTACTTTATATTGCAAAAACCCTTGAAAATGATGGGAATAAGGTTACAATAATTGATTTTGCAGCTGAAACCTTTAATGAAAAAAAACTTGCAGATGAATTGAAAACAGCAGATGCAGTAGGAATCACCATTATAACCTCTTTATTAGAAAGCTCAATTGAAATCATTGGATTAATTAAAAAGATCAAACCACAAGTTAAAGTAGTAATTGGAGGACCACATTGTACATTGGTTCCTAAAAAAGCCCTAGAAGACACAAAAGCAGATATATGTGTTCAAGGGGATGGTGAAAAAGTAATAATCAGCATCAAAAAAGCAATAAATGGAGAAATTGATTTTTCGGAGATACCTGGTATCTATTATCGAGAAGAAAATAAAATAAAAAAAGGACCTCCGCTTGAACTTATCCATGATGTTGACAAAATACCATTTCCAACAAGAGAACCAGTAAAAAAATATAATTATGGAAGAGAATACAATCCTAAAATAAAAATAGGGGAATTTACTTCAATTATTACTAGCAGAGGATGCCCATTTAACTGCAAATTTTGTTCAAGAAATTCTGTTAGTATGAAAACCTTTAGATCACGATCAGCAAAAAACATTTTAGAAGAAATAAAAGAGATTCATAACGAAGGATATAAGTACATTGCCTTTGCCGATGATAATTTTCTTAGTAACAAGAAACAAGCACATGAACTATTTGATGGAATAATTAGAGAAAAACTTAATTTGAAATTCATTATTTTTGGAATTCGTGTCGATGCCGCAGAAGAAGAGTTATTTAAAAAGATGAAAAAAGCAGGTGTAACCCACGTATATTTTGGTCTGGAGTCAGGCAATCAAGATATACTAGATTTTTACAATAAAAAAACAACTCCAGATAAAATAAGATATGCTGTAAATCTCAGTCATAAAATTGGATTTTTTAACATAGGTTCATTCATATTTGGTGCTCCAATTGAAACAAAAGAACATTTTGAAAGAACAATAAAATTTGCAAAAACCCTTCCTTTAGATTCAGTCTCATTTTTACCATTAAAATATGTAGTTGGATCGGAATTATGGGAAGGAGCTGTAAAACAAGGAAAAATCCGTGATGATGAATATCTAGTCTATGCAGATTCAAAAAAGGGATTAACTCAGTTCACACATGAGGAAATAGTAAAATATTGTATTAAAGCTCGAAGAGATTATTATTTACGTACAAAATTCATGTTAGGACTCTTAATAAAGTCATTAAAAAACGATGATTTAGGATTTTTACAATCTTATTTATCCTTGTTTTTTTCAAATCTTAGAAAGGAGATCACCTTTTTTATAAAACTTCCAAAGATTTCAAATTAAATAAAGATTGTTTATATTTTTTAAAATCTTTTACAAATAACTATTTATTAATATTATAAAATAAGGTATAAAATCAGAAATAAAAGACTAACTTTTGTAATCAAAATATTTCGGTTTTTTATCTTTTCATTATATTTATAATCATCTAGACGGTAAATTAATAGCCACCCGTATTGTGAAAAAAACGCAAAGAGACCTATGAACAGAACTTGTATCCATATGATATAATCTAAATTTAATGTTCCAGCTTGGACATAGAATCCTCCTATTACTAGAAACATTGCACCAAATGCCATTTGTGATTCATGATGTAAAAGACCTTCAGCATACATGCTCATTATTCCACCAATAACAGCAAAAACCATAACAGGCCAACCACGTTCAAAAGACAAATAAATTGCAATAGAAAGTAAAATTATCAAAGATATTGCAAATAAAATTATCAATAATTTTTTTGAAAAAGTTACACGCTTTTCTATATCATAATGATAATAATCATGAACGGCATGGGCAAATACCCAATGAGCTAGAAAACCACCGATTAATACTAAAATAACTCCGTTTATGTATAAAGATTTTACAACCCCTAAATCCAAAGCTATAATAGAACCAATTAGAGGAAAACACATACCTGTAAAAATAGAAGTTAAAATTGTGAAAGGCGCCAGCATTCCTTTTTTTTCAAAACCCATTTAATCCAGCACGTAATACTTTCTTAGTTTATAAATCCAATTTGATTGTTTTCGAATGTAATAAGCGCCTATGGCTCATACTGGCAGCAAGGTTTCTTTCTAGAATTAATATAAATGGATAAAAACCAAGTTTAATACTTTTTGCAACTCTTTTTATTGTATATTTGGTCGAATAAAAATCCTTATATATTTTTCTTACACCTTGTAATAATTTTTCAGGGGTCATATTTTTTGGTTTAAAAACTACATTACCATTATATTTGGACCAGTCTTTTGTTAAAATTCTTCCTTGTTTTAATAAGATATTATAGATAGGTGTTCCAGGGAAAGGTGTTAAAATGCAGAAATCCACAACATCGATTTTTAATTCCTTAATCATCCTGAGAGTCTCATCAAAAACATCTAATGTATCAGTATCAAAACCAAACATGAAACTACCAACAACAGCCATACCATTATCATGGATATTTTTTACAGCTTGAAAATATTCTTCTACCTTGTTTGATTTTTTTCCAGCTTTATCCAATGTTTGTTGAGAAAATGACTCAAATCCTACAAGCCAAGATACACATCCGGCTTCTTTTGAAAGTCTTACAAGTTCCTTATCATGAGCTAAAACATCTACATTTCCGTTGCATGAAAAATGCTTATGAAGGTTTTTCATTTTTTCAAAAAGAGACTTTGTATAACTTGGATTTATAGTTAATGAGAGATCATAGAAATTAAATATTTTCTGAGGAAGAGCCTTTATTTCTGCAATAACATTCTCAATAGGCCGTTCATAGTATTTTGAATTACTAGAAATGCTTACCTCCGGACAAAAATCACATTTATAAGGACAACCACGTGTTGCCTCAACAGCACCTGATATTACAAAACCTGGTAATTTAACGTTTGTTGGAGGCAAACGAATTGAGCTATCATATTTTAAAGGTTTATAAATTGGTTTTAGAGAATTTTTTTCATAATCCCCTAATAATTGAAGCCAATTAATCTCACCCCAACCCAGCAAGATACTGTCTGCATATTTTTGAGCTTCTTCAGGTAGAGCAGATGCATGTAAACCACTTAATACAACGGTTATACCTTTTTCTCTGAATTTTTTAGCAATCTCATATGCTCTAGGTGCTGTTGATGTGGAGTAATTAATATTTACAATATCATAGTTTTTTTCAAAATCAATTTTTGAATATCTTTCGTTTATCACACTTACATTGTGTTTCTTTGGTGTAATCGCTGCAATCTTTCGGGCATACAATGTGGGAAGAATAGTAAAGGAAGTAAGTAATGTCTTATCAAAGAATCCATATTTGATATCTCCCATCCAGGTATTTTCAACTATTAATATGTTCATATTTTCTCTTGAATAATAGAAACAAGTATTTAAGTAATCTTTTATATCTCAAAGCAATAAAAAATATACATTTATATGTTGTGGAATCATGAACCATTTCTACAATCCGGTGTTTCTTTCCTGGCTTTTAAAAACATACTTATTAGATATTAATAGACTTAAAAGATTTAATGAACAAAAACTTAGAAAATTTCAAGATAAACGTTTTAAAAAAATGGTTAAATACGCTTACTCAGTCCCACTTTATAATGAAAAATATCAAAAAGCAGGAATCCGCCCTTCTGACATTAATGGTATTAAGGATATTGAAAAACTTCCAATGATATCAAAATATGATATAAAAGATTTTTATCCGTATGGTATAATTTCTTCAAAAACTCCCAAAGAAAAACTTGTGGAAATTTCTACTTCAGGTACAACTGGAAAATCATTGACAATCTTTAGTGATATGTATGATATGATAAGATGGTTTTTCGTATATATCCGTATATTAAGAGAATATGGAATAAATTGGAGAAAAGACAAGCTTACAGTTATAGGGGATTTTGCACCTCATACAATTGGATCTGGTTACACAAAAAAAGGTTTATTTACAGATTTGAACAACGAAAGATTTTTTTCAAATATGCAATGGTTAGATACAAATGATGAACCGTCAAAGGTCATAAAAGAAGTTAATTTATTTAATCCCGACTTTATTGGAGGGTACCCTGGTATGCTTGGCCATTTGGCTTTACTTAAAGAAAATGGTTATGGAGATAACATTAATCCCAAATATATTGCAACTATAGGTTCTGTTTTAGATAAAAATCTCAAAAGATTAATTGAAGAAACCTTTAATGCTCATGTTTTTGAAGTATATGGGGCAACAGAGTCTGGGACAATTGCATTTCAATGTAAAAACGGTAATTACCATATAATGTCGGATTTTGTGTATACTGAAATTTTAAAAAATGGTGAAAAAGTAGATTCCGAAAAACCAGGTAACATAATTATTACCAGATTATCTGGTAATGGTACACCAATAATAAGATATAATGCAATTAATGATATAGTAGCACCACTTCATGAAAAATGTAATTGTGGTATGTCAGGAGGTTTAATTAATAGGATATATGGAAGAGACGATTTGTCCCTCTGTTTTTCAGGTGGGAGATTATTACTTCCATTATCAATCTCCGAGATTTATAGTAGGATTTTATACGAATTAAAAACAACGAAAGTTATAGAATCAAAAATAATTCAACATAGTTTGACAAAAATCGAGGTACAACTGGTAATTAACAAAAAAATAATACATAAAGGCCCCTCAACAGAAGAGATATTTTCATTAATTAAAAAAGGTTTTAATGATAAAGTTGGCAGTGATATTGAAATAATAACAAAAGAAATTGAAAAAGTAAGTAAAAAAGAACCGCGAATTATATCAAAAGTAGATAAAAGCAAATTTAAAACTTATACGTATATATAACCGAAGTTATATTAAAAACAAAAATAAAAACGAAAATTATTTAAGATAACATTCTATTTTTAATATTGAAAGAATAACAGGAGGTAAACAAAATGAAAGTAGTTTTATGTAGTGAAGGTAGTTGCGTTCCTCAAAAATGTCCAGCTGTAGAGGTTCATGAAGATAAAGTTATAATTGGAGAAAAGGATAACATCTGTACCTTGACAAGAGAGCAA
>Ga0209427_10000198_pt1 | contig 59672 bp, 54 predicted proteins | sample DeeMarSWOR136_30_FD_187465 | JGI IMG/M metagenome (GOLD analysis project Ga0209427, IMG submission 187465) | Marine sediment microbial communities from White Oak River estuary, North Carolina - WOR-1-36_30 (SPAdes) (version 2) | ecosystem: Environmental > Aquatic > Marine > Intertidal zone >...
CTATCCTGCGGGAATTTATTGGAGGTAGCGGATTTCAATATTAAGCCTGTCTTCCAATTCTGCGCTTATTTGTTACCGTATGCCTCGAGGGAATTCATCGGAAAGAAAAGCCTCTCTTTTCAAGCCAGCTTCACAGCTTTAGGCTCCCCTGAATCTCACCTCCCTTTAAAAGACCGATCCGTGTGAAGATCGGACCAATGATATTGAAAAAGATGCTCGTTGCGGTAACTGAGGTGAGAACTGAAGTTCCCACGTCAACTCCGTTTGCGGACAGCTGTGAAAACTCACTCTTCACAACCAGAGCGAGGCCAATCGCAACACCCGCCTGGCAGAGAATGCCCATCCCGAGGTATCGCCGAATTTTCTCTTCTACTCTTCCAAGCGTCGCTCCGAGCCAGGCACCTCCAATAAGCCCGGCTGATCTGCCCAGAATGTACACAACTCCCAGCATCCCAAGGGCAGGTATTGCTCCAATCTTCAGGGATGCTCCTGCGAGTATAAAGAAAAGCACAAAGATGAGCGGCATTGTCTCAATGAGGACGGACCGAACCTTTTGTATTACGATCTGGGGTTGCATGTTTACCGCCGCAATGCCAAGCATCATGTTGGTCAAAATTATGGAGATGTGAAGTCGCATACTGATACCGGTCGCCATCAGCACAAAAGCGAAAATGAGTATGAAGAGATCCCTTGAATCTGCGATCTTTTTTGCAAGCAGGGTGAATATTAATGCCAGCAGCGCCCCGATGAGAAGGCTCACCCCTATTTGCCGCAGAGGTATGAGAAACAGGATCCACGGGCTCACCGGCATGCCTCCAGATCCGTGAAGCATGATAAGCCGTGCGGCAGGAACTGCAAATCCGAATATGATGATTCCAAGTCCATCATCAAAACCGACGACTGAGTAGAGCGTGCTGGTGAGGCTTCCCTTTGCCTTGTATTCCTGGATCACCGCCACGGTTCCTGCGGGATCGCTCGCCGGGGCGATTGCACCGTAGATGAGGGCAAGGGGAAGATTTCTTGTGAGGAAGAATACCGCGGCACTCACCGCGAAAAAGGCCATGAGGGATTCAGACAGTATTATCAATACGATACCCTTTCCCTGACGTTTCACGGTGGAGAGCTTGAGCTCGAAACCAATGCTCAGCGCAACAAATCCGAGAGCAATATGGGTAATGAAATCCAGTCTGCCCAGAAAATCCTCATCAATAAAATTGAGAAAAGAAGGGCCCGCGATTACACCAATGATCATGAAACCGATAATCGAGGGCATCCGCACGTACTTCATGGTCCTCCCCAGGTAGAGCCCTGCAAGGATCAGCACACCGATGAGGAGAAGAGAGGGGAGGGAAAGACTCTGTATCAGTGGACGAAGAGCATTCATAGACATTTCCCCCTAGAACTCGATCAAACCGCTCGTGTAGAAGAGGTCTTGGACGGCGATGAGGATTCCGGGCTCCCTCTCCAATTTTTCCGCAACCGTGTGAATCCTTCGAATCACGTCGTTGCTCAGCTCCTTATTCACAATCGCAAGGATGAGGCGATGAAAAGCCTTACCCCTTTCACTCCAAAGGGCAGAAAAAAGGGGCATCGAATGCAGATAATACCCCGCGTTGCTCGCCTCGATTACGGCAATTGATCCCTCGACCGCCGCTGAGAAGATCTGGAGTATCTCATCGAAAAGCTCCTCCTTCTGCACGAACACGTGGAACAGACACCTTCCCTTTTTCTCCTTCAGCTCTTCGGCAGTCTCGAGTTGACTCAAAATACGTTCCAACACTGCTTCGGGTAACCTCTCCCGGATCAGCTGATCGACCGTCTGCGGAGTCTTGAGAAACTTGGAAATCGATGAGAGGATCTGAATATGCCTGGTTCTTTTTTCTTCAGGACCTATGATGAAAAAGAAGAGTTTGGTTTTCTGTTTGTCGATGGCGTCAAAATCTATTCCTTCTGGATGGATCAAGACACCGATCACAAAATCTTCCACATCCTTAAGGCTGCAATGGGGGATGGCAATTCCATTTCCGAAACCGGTTGATCCGATCTCCTCACGAGCATGAAGGGCGGAGTAGATTTTTTCAAAAGGATATCCAGCAAGGGTTGGACTTTTCACTGCTAGCCGGGCTATCTCCCGGAGCAGTTCCGGTTTGGTATGAGCTGAACTCCCGATCTGTATGCACTCCGGTCGAAGGCTTTCTGAAAGGTTCATCTTATTCTCCTTTAACCACTATATTCAGAATGCAGTATGATTTTAATGATATCCTCTTCCTTCTGCGCTGTAATGAGCCTCGAAACGGTTTTTTCATCATGGAGAAGAGCTGCGAGCTTACCCATGACCCTCAAATGCACCAGTTCGCTGTCTGTATAGAGAAGGAAGAAGAGATAAGTCTTCTGTCCGTCAAAGGAATCGAAGTCGGTTCCCTCCCTGCACACACCAATTCCGAGCAGAGGCCCCCCTGCAGGGTTCTCTTCTGGATGTCGTATGTGAGGGATCGCGACACCCTTTCCAATTGCCGTTGAAGCCATATGTTCGCGGCTTACGAGTCTCCGAAAGAACTCAGCACCATCAGGAATAATTCCATTCTTCACGAAAGGCTCCACAAGCTGGCTGAGCACCTCCTCTTTTATTCCTGGCTTAATTTCGAGTGTTATGAGGTCCCTGTGGATAAGGCGGGAGAGGGGAACAACACCCGCGTTCTCTGCAATGAGCCTCGAAAGATCTCCCCTGGGTATAACCTTCATTTTCGCAAGAAGCCAGTCGTCGATCACCGATCGCATGAAGCGCCACTGTCCGCCGACCTTGGCGCAGGGTATCTTTTTACCGTGCACCATCCTGAGCACGGTCTTTTCGGAGAGCTTCAGATAATCGGCAACATCATTGAGGGTACAAATATCATCCTTTATTGGATATTTTTTACCATTATTGACCATTTTTATACCCTATTGTCTAATTTAATGATAGCTATGAAATCGTCAAGCCGAAAATACAGAAAATGCCATTCCAAAATGCAAACATGGTAATCCATGGACTCTGTGCACATCACCCAACCGATCATTCGCTTCATTTTCATTCCCGAACATATTATTTTTAAGTCTTACGATAAACATAGGGAGAACATATGATCGATCTATCAAGCGACACTGCAACAAAACCGACCCCCGCGATGCGGTCAGTCATGGCAGAAGCGGAAGTTGGCGACGAGCAGAGGCGTGAAGATCCCACCGTGAACCGCCTTCTTCAGATGGTCTGCGAGCTGCTCCACAAGGAGGCTGCCCTCTTTCTGCCCAGCGGAACTATGTGTAACGGAATCGCCGTTAAGGTCCACACTCAGCCCGGAGAGGCGATTCTTGTGGACCGCCACGCACATATTCTCCGATCCGAGTCCGGCGGCGCTGCCTTTCTCTCCGGAGTTATCGTTGATCAGCTACCAAGCACACGCGGGCTCTTCACTGCAGAGGATGTCATTCATTCCATTCAGCCGGAATCAGTGTATACTGCTCCCCACCGTCTGCTCTGCGTCGAGCAGACCCACAACTTCGGCGGGGGATCTGTCTGGCCCCTGGAACAGCTCAGGGATGTGTGCAGTTCTGCACGATCTCATGGGCTTGCGATCCACATGGACGGTGCTCGCTTGTTCAATGCAGTGGTAGCCTCCGGTGTTGCACCTCACAGATACGCAAAGCTCTGCGAATCTGTGTGGATCGACTTCACCAAAGGACTGGGAGCTCCTCTAGGCGCGGTTCTCGCGGGCTCAGCGTCTTTCATCGAAAAAGCACGCCGCTACAAACACCTCTTCGGCGGTGCTCTGCGACAGGCCGGAATCGTTGCCGCTGGCTGCATCTACGCCCTTAAGAACCACGTGGAGCGCCTCAAGGAGGACCATGAACACGCTCGAATCCTCGGGGAAGGGCTCGACCGCATTCCAGGAGTTCTGGTCGAGCGCCCCATAGAGACCAACATGGTGTTCTTCCGTCTTAAGGACACCTCAATCGATGAAGCGCATTTCCTCTCAGCTATTCAGACGAATGGCATTCGGATGGGTATGTCGGGAAAACGCATCCGAGCCGTAACCCACCTTGATATCCGCAGGGAAGACGTAAACCAGGCGATCGAGGTGTGTAGGAGGGCCCTGGAGGAGACTTGACGGTATCGTAAAGACGAGCTTCAGGATCATAGGGTTGTACAGTGAATATCACGAAATGGATTTGACGTCGAGAAGGAAAAACCAAAATGGAGGTTTGTACATGGGCTACGACGAAGAAATCGATGCGAGGATACGCACGATCATCAACAAGTGGGAAAACACCGCTTCGAAGAAAATGTTCGGCGGGGTATGCCACCTGCTGAATGGAAACATGTTCTGCGGCGTGTATAAGAACTTTCTGATTCTCCGGCTGGGTGTACAGGGTAGCGAGGAGGCGCTCGGGAGACCTTATGTGAAATCCATGGATATCACAGGAAAGCCCATAAAGGGATGGGTCATGGTACAAAAGCAGGGCATCGTAAATGATGAAGAGCTCGCTGCTTGGCTTGAGAGGGCGAAAAAATATACACGTACCCTCCCCCCAAAATAAAGTGCGGAATACTCCACCACACATGTTCTGAGACATCCACTGGATATCATTGAAAGGTCTCAATACTTTCCCTTTATCATCCCGAAAGTGATGCCCTGTATTAGTTGTTTTCTCACAATGTCGGTAAAAATAATCACCGGTAGAACAAAGAGTAGATTAATAGTTGAAGAGTGTTCCCTCACAGTGCAGGCTATAGGCGTTATTCACCGCCCAGCGCCCGTTCCAGGTCTTCTATGAGATCCTCCGCGTGTTCGATGCCTACAGAAAGCCTTAAGAGATTGTCCGAGATTCCCATACGTCTGCGAACCTCTGCGGAAACCTTCTGGTGGGAAGTCGTGGCAGGCTCACAGATAATGGTCTCCACACCGCCCAGGCTCACCGCCGGTGTAATCATGCTGAGCTTCCTGAGAAACTGTGCGGAGGTCATGAAGGCTGAGTCCACCTCAAAGGAGAGCATGGCACCGAATCCCCGCATCTGGGACTTCGCGATTTCGTGGGAGGGGTGCGATTCCAAACCGGGGTAGTTCACAACCGTGACCATCGGGTAGGAAGCAAGAAAGCGGGCAATCTTGGCTGCATTCTCGGTTTGTCGCTCCACGCGGACGGACAGTGTCTTCAGGCTCCGCTCAAGCAGATAACAGGTCAGTGCGTTCATGCTCCCACCGAGGCTCTGTGCCATTTTCCGTATCACCTCTCCATGTGTTTTGCTGCAAAGCGCTGCACCACAGCAAAGGTCGCTGTGTCCCCCGAGATACTTCGTTCCGCTATGTACGACAATGTCGATGCCCAGGGCCAGAGGGTTCTGGTTAATGGGCGATGCGAAGGTGTTGTCTATCACCGTAACGATCCCTCTCTTGCGTGCAACCGCAGCAACCCCTCGGATGTCCATGATTTTGAGCAGCGGATTCGTTGGGCTCTCTATAAAAATCAGCTTCGTGTAAGGCGTAACCGCCTTCTCCACCTCACGTGCATCGTTCGGTACCAAGGTGTATTCAATCCCGTACCGAAAGAAGTGTCCTGTTATGAAGGCGTGGGTGCCACCGTATATATCGTCCTGAATGACTGCGTGATCACCAGAGCTGAGCAGCGACATCATCACTGTGGTGAGAGCAGCCATACCGGAGCTGAAGAGCACCCCATCCTCGGCCCCTTCAAGATCGCACAGTTTCCTGACGACCGCTTTCTGATTGGGTGTGTTGAAGTATCGGGGATAGATACGGGCCTCCGTTTCCATATACCGATACACCGATGAGGTAAAGATTGGACTGTTAATCCCTCCGGTGAGGGTATCTTCGTATCCTCCCGCGTGCACACACCGTGTTTCTATTTTCATTTTCATCTCCTTCTACTGTTGTATGTTTATCCCTGATTCATGGTAGATTTCGCGTCCGTCGGACCATGCTCCGCAGGCATTGGTTCAAGTACCCTGTGAATAGCTGCGATCTGTTTCAGGGCTGCATCTCTCCCGCGGCGGAAGGCATAATCGAACTTCCCGAATTCCAAGGGTCTGAGCCCCTCCAGGTCTGGAGCAATGGTGATGTCTGCCAGGTCCCTCCTGTAGTGCCCGCACTCCTTCTTATACCGCTTCACAATAGGGAGAATCCGGGGAATGAGCTTAAACTCTGACATATGATTCGGATGGCGAAGGGGTCTTGAAAAGCGTCCAGGCACGCAGTAGAGAAGTGCATCAAGGATGGCGTTGATCCATTTTCTTCTATACACGATACCCATATATGAGACATCGGAAAAAAGGATAATATCCGCTCCATTATCGTGAGCTATCTTTAGAAGCATACTGTTAAGAATCCCTCCGTCTATATAGACGTGCCCCTCGTGGAATAGAGGATCAAAAAGACCAGGAAAAGCGGAGGAGGCCCTGATAGCGGTAAAGAGTGACCCGTGAGAAAATATCCGAATGTCCTCCTCCGAGAGATCCACAGAAAGGATGAAAAGTGGGAGGTGTGCATCCTCAATTTGAACGATCCCGAGCTCCCTCTTGAAGGCTTCCTCTGCCCGATCCCAGAGAACCTTCCGATTGATAGTGCCATCCTCTGCCGAAGCAAAGAAGTCCTTGGTCAATGCAAGTAACCGGCTAGAGGAGTAACCAAAGGCATACAGTCCACCCACAATACTCCCGAAACTCGCTCCTGCAACGAGGTCGATTGGAATCCTGTATTCCTCGAGTACGCTCAGCACTCCCAGGTGCGCAAGCCCGCGCGCTCCCCCCCCGCTCAGAACGAGGCCAACTCGTTTCTCCACTGGTTCCCACCCCTGTGTTGTTCTGATTATTATACCCACATTTCATGTCTTTGAGAACGGATTTTGTACTTTCTCTTGACGGTGACTCCGGTTTTAAGCTAATTAGTTCTATTCAAGTTTCTTCCATTCCATATCAGAGGTGAAAAATGAAGGTAACCAGCACGCGGGAAATGCGTGAAATGGATCGTAGAGCGATCGAGGAGTTTGGAATCAGTGAAGAGCTCCTCATGGAGAACGCGGGCCTCGCCGTTTTTTTTATCATCCTGAATGAGATCGGCAGAGAAAAGAATAGGTTCCTCCTTCTCTGTGGCATTGGGAACAACGGTGGTGACGGGCTTGTGCTCGCACGGAAGCTCCACTCCATGGATGCGAATGTGCGGGTGCTCATCGCAGGAGACTCTGCCAGGTTTAAAGGAGCGGCAAGGAAGAACTTCACGATCCTCTCCAAGCTTCCGGTAAAGGTGGGAAAGGTTGATTCAGTGCAGTCACTTGAAGGTGAGATTGCCCGCTGTGATGTGCTCGTGGACGCCCTCTTCGGCACAGGCCTCACCAGAAACGTGGAGGGCATCTACCTTGATGTGATCGATGCAATGAATAGAAGCGGGAAAAAGATTTTAAGCATCGACATACCCTCCGGCATAAGCGGGGACACGGGCACAATTATGGGCACGGCTGTGAAAGCCGATTACACTGTCACCTTCGGTACCCCGAAGCTCGGTAACCTGCTCTATCCCGGTTTCTTTCACTGCGGCAAGCTTTACGTCTCACATATATCCTTTCCCCTATCCATCTCACATTGTGAATCGGTGCAGGTAGAGGTCAGCGTTCCTCCTTCACTCCCTGTAAGGGACCCTGACGGTCACAAAGGAGATTTCGGTGATGTACTCTTTGTGGCCGGTGCCACAAGTTACTACGGTGCACCACTCTACTCTGCCCTTTCGTTCCTCAAATCTGGCGGGGGATACGCGCGCCTCGCATCTCCTCGTTCCGTCGCCCCCTTCATTGCATCCAGAGGCAGCGAGATCGTATTTGTACCTCAGGATGAGACGACACAGGGGAGCATCTCGCTGAGCAGTCTGGAGTCCCTCCTCCGGCTTTCAGAGAAAGTGGATATGGTGGTTGCTGGACCGGGCCTTTCTCTGATTGAGGAAACGCAGGAATTAGTACGGCAGTTCGCTGTATCGGTGGAAAAACCACTCATTATCGACGGTGACGGCATTACCGCCCTTTCCTCAAGGATCGATCTAATCAAAGGGCGTTCACATCCGACCGTTCTCACTCCCCATCTCGGGGAAATGTCACGGATCACGGGTATTTCGATTCCGGATATCAGGGAAAGGAGAATTGAAATTCTGCAAGAGGCGTGCGGAAAACTCTCCTCATACATTATATTGAAGGGGGCGCACTCCCTGATCGGCTATCCGGACGGAAGGGTGTTCATCAACATGAGCGGTAATTCTGGAATGGCGACTGCTGGATCTGGAGACACTCTCACCGGCGCAATCGCAGCAATGTTCGGTCTCGGCCTAGAAATCGGAGATGCGGTACGCACCGGGGTTTTCCTGCACGGATTCTCAGGGGACCGTGCAGCGTTGAGCAGAGGGGAGGACGGAATCACAGCTCAGGACATACTCGATTTTCTCCCCACGGCGGTGAAATCCTACAGGGAAAAACGTAAAGACATTCTCATGAACTTCTACGGTAAGATTTTCCTCATTTAAACCTTTTCACCTTCCTATCTTATTCTGTTTTTCTGCCTCCAGAGGTACGGATTTTCAAAAGGGAGATCTGGATGAAGCTGCGCTGCCTTGAGAATGCGTTCTGCGAGGACGGGAAAACCGTTGTCTCCGTAGAATGAGACTGTTTCATATCCAAGACCCGCTTCAATTATTTTCAAAGAGAGCGGATAACCGTCAACGAAGAGATGCACCAGGAGCCGGTTGTATCGATCTTTCCCGTCGGCGATATAGGTAACCCTCTTTGCCTTCCGAATTTCAATACGCGTAAACTCCTTGGCACTCCGTCCGTAGGGCTGGTCCCTGAAGAAACCTAAGTCCGTGTTTTTTATCTCCGGTGTGTCAACGCCGAGAAATCGCATGTATACTCCTCTGTAGATGATGGTATCTCCATCCTCCACCTCTATAAAAAGGCGATATATCCTCACTTCCCTCCCATCTTCTCCACGCACGTCGGCTGAACAGCCGAGGAGCAGGAGAAAAAGAGAAATAGTGAGGGTAAAGACGAAGGCTCTCATCATGGAAGCACAATCTCCCGATGATATAAATAAAGTGATTCTATCACGCATGGAGAGAGGTTTTCAATGCAAAAGTTTCGTGTGTATGTGGCTGAGAAAAGCTATCTGGATTACTCAATGGAGCGGAAGGTTGTAGATAAAGCGGGAGGCAAGCTTTTCTTCGCACGCTGCAGCACAGAGGATGACATTCTTACCAAATGCAAAAATGCCCATGCGCTCCTTCTGCGACAAACACCCATCGGTGAAAAGGCGTTCAAGGGAATGGCGGACCTTCTCGTGGTATCACGCTATGGTGTTGGATACGACAACGTGGATATTACTGCTGCAACACGCTACGGAGTCTTGGTCACCATCGTCCCTGATTACTGCATTGGCGAAGTTGCCGATCATACGATTGCACTCCTGATGGCAGCGATTCGCAGGATACCACTCAGGGACCGGTTCATCAGGTTCGGTAGCTGGGACTTGGGAGAAGAGTATCCGGTCTCAAGAACTGAGAACAAAGTACTCGGCCTCGTTGGATACGGAAAAACCGCCCGAGAGGTGCGCAAGAGGCTGTCCGGCTTCCCGTTCCACTTCGTAGCCTGTGATCCACAAGTCCCAAAGGAGGTGTTTGCAGACGATCGTACCGTACGGGTGGATTTCCCAACGCTATTAAAGCTTTCGGATTACATTTCGATTCACCTGCCCCTTACCCAATATACCATGCATCTATTCGACATTTCCGCCTTCAGATCGATGAAAAAAAATGCCCTTCTTGTAAACACCTCGAGGGGACAGATAGTGAACACGGAAGCGCTCTACACCGCGTTGAAGGAAGGCATGATTATAGGGGCAGCACTGGACGTCTACGAATCAGAGCCGCTTAGCCCTGAAAACCCTTTCCGATTTCTCAGTAACGTCATTCTCTCAGACCATGCAGCCTGGTATTCCGAGGAATCTCAGCGGGAGCTACAGACAAGGGCAGCATTGGAGGTTGCCAGGGCCCTGACCGGTGTCATGCCTGAAAACCTCGTGAATCCTGAAGCCCTCTTCAGGTTCCAGGCCTCCCACTTGGACACGCGATCTACCGTGACAGAAACGACAGAACCTCCCCCAAAACAGCTCGTCAGTGTGATCTGACTTTTCTCAGCGCGTCTTCTGCGTCATTCAGGACCATTCACGTTCAGCGATCTATAGATTCGAATGGAAAACGATACATTTCAAAACTGTAATCGCGTGGGAGGAACCGAAGGGTGACTTGAAGAAGTTTTCCCGTTTTCATTCCGAAAAAAGCCTTCCACTTCCCGGATCGAACTGAAGCCGTTTGCCGGGAGCAAGATACACGGAGCCATCTTTTTTCCAGTCACCGTCAACGAACCGCTGAAGGATTGAGGGTGAGCCCTCCACCTCATCGTATTGCAGCCGGTAGTCAATCCGTTCGCACAGAGACGCAACGCATCTCATGGTATACTGTCTCCCCTTCTCCGCAACCCTATCGCCGAGTTCATTCCATCGGATAAAAGTCAGGTGGGTATAATTCTGCATGAGCATGCGCTCGATTGCATCGCGCTGCTGTTCATTGATTTCCCTTCCGTAAAACTCTCTATATTTTTCCGAATAATCTTCTCCTCCGGGAAGTGGAAATCCCTCAATCCAACCGCAGGAAAACCAGAAGGTACCCGGGCACCGTTTGAGGTATTCCCTGTGAAAGCCTCCATCTCCGATCAGGAGAGGGACGCAGTCGTGGACGTTGTGGATGACAACCGGGAGTTCTGGGTGGGTTATGCCGAGTGTTCCGTTTCCACAGAGTCCATAGTTCAACATCACGCAATCGTACACATTTCGATCCACCCGTGCAAGCGCATTGCGCAGCTCCTGATTGAGTCTCCCAGGAAACTCATGAAGCCCCTGATAGATGAAATCGATATCAATCCTGTGGGGCGACTGAGAGGCGCAATACCTGAGCTCATGATTCATCACATTGCAGGATAGTATCTTGAGTCGAATCTCTCAACCTCCAAAAAGCCGACTTCATACAATCTAAGGGACTACCCCAATACAGGCAATAACATTCCTATATTTCATTCCATTCGTTTCTCCCAATCAACTCTTGACTTCAAGGCCAGTCTTTAGTATTGATTCTTTTTTACACAGAGTTATTTATCCCTGGCAATGTTCTTACGTTTTCAGAGGCAGCAGCTAAAACTCAAGAAAGGAGGATTTCATGCATGAATATACCTTTTACCGGGCCCTCCTTGTATCCTGGTTTTTCGTTGCTGCAGTCACCTTCATCGTGCTCCTCTTCATTCCTGCTCCCTACGGTAGGCACAGCAGGTCAGGCTGGGGGCCTTCAATCCAGACCCGATTTGGCTGGATGATCATGGAGGCTATATCGCCCCTCTTCTTCACCCTCTTCTTCTTTCTCGATAACAAGGGAATCTCACCGGTAACATTTTTCTTCCTGTGTCTCTGGCTCATGCATTACATTCAGCGTTCTTTTCTTTATCCCTTTCTCATAAAAAACGGAAAAAAGCCAATGGCCCTCTCGGTGGTTGGTATGGCAATTGTCTTCAACGTGGTGAACACCTACCTAAACGGCAGAGCCCTTACCCTATTCTCCCACTCATATGCTCTGAGTTGGACACGAGACCCGCGATTTATCATAGGACTTCTCCTCTTCTTCGGAGGGTTCTTTATCAACATCCATTCTGATGCGCTGTTGAGAAGACTGCGCATCACCGGAAGCGAAACCTACAAGGTTCCTGTCGGTGGATTGTTTACCTTCGTATCGAGTGCGAATTATTTTGGGGAAATAATAGAATGGTATGGATGGGCTTGCCTCACCTGGTCGCTTGCAGGGCTTTCATTTGCGGTATGGACCACAGCAAACCTTGTTCCACGTGCCCTTGCGCACCATAACTGGTACCGAAAGACCTTTGCAGACTATCCGAAGCGCAGGAAGGCTATTGTCCCCTTTCTCCTCTGATTCGAAACTCAAATAAATTCTCATTTCTCCCTGGTAAACGGTAATATCGAAATCATGCAGTTTCCTCTAGCTGACATGCCCGCCCCTTCAGGCTGAAGAAAAACTTGAGCGCCTTCTGCACCTTCTCGGAAAAGAGCTTTTTTGCAAAGATCGATCCGGTCACCTTCTTATTTATCTCTGCGAGCGTTGGATATGGGTGAATAGCCGATGCAATGGTGGAGAGTTTCACCCCTGCATTCATTACGGCGACCCACTCGCTCACGATGTTCCCTGCATCTGGACCAAGGATCTGAATTCCTATGGGCTTCTCCTTCTCGTCCAGGAGCAGCTTTACAAACCCTGTCGTTTCTCCTTCTGCAAGACTTCTATCATTACCCGAAAACTCTTCTTTCCACACCGAGTATTCAACCGTTTGAGCCTGGGCTCTTCTCTCATTCATGCCGATACTGGCAAGTTCCGGCTCTGTGTAGGTGCACCAGGGGATACTGCTGTAATTCGTCTTCCTTGGGAGATGAAAGATCGCATTGCTCACCACTATCCCGCCCTCGTACCCGGCTGCGTGGGTGAATAAATACCCACCGGCGGCGTCACCTGCACCGTAGATGTGTTTCTGAGTGGTGCGAAGGTGATCATCAACCTTGAGGCCACGCTTATCAAACTCGACACCGATCCCATCGAGCCCTAGTCCTTCGATGTTGGGCTTTCTCCCCACAGCTACCAGGAGGGTATCACCCATCAGTTTCACACTCTCACCCTGTGCATTCTCCAACCAGACAACCCTGGTCTGCCCCTGCTCTTCCACCTTCTTGATCTTTGCCTGAAGGTAGAACTTTACCCCCTCTTCCCTAAGCACTTCCATCACCATGTCGGCCATGTCCTTGTCTTCCTTGTTCAGGATCTGGTCTCCTAAATCAACAACAGTCACTTCTGCACCGAGGCGGCGAAAGGCCTGTGACATCTCGATCCCGATGGGTCCTGCTCCGATCACGATGAGTGACGTCGGGAGCTTATCTAACGAGAAGATCTCTCTGTTGGTAATGAAATGAGTGTCCTTGAGCCCCTCGATGGGCGGGACGAAAGGTGAGGAGCCTGTTGAGATTGACCATTTTTTTGAGGCATAGGACTTCCCGTTCAAGCGTATCGTATGGGCATCCGTGAATTCAGGAGTCCCAAACTCCACCTGTGCACCGAGCCTGCAGAACCTCTCCACGGAATCGTGCTCCTGTATGGTCCCGATGACCGACTGAATCCTTTCGGCAATATTTCTGAAATTAACGGGCGGAACATCTACCCCCGGCAATCCGTATTTCTGTGCATTCTTCATCAGATGGTAAACCCTGGCAGTGCGTATGAGTGTCTTACTCGGAACGCATCCGAAGTGCAGACAGTCTCCGCCGAGGTTCTTCTCTTTTTCCACCAACAAGGTCTTCGCGCCAAGCTGGGCTGCACCGGCAGCAATCGTAAGACCGGCCGCCCCTGCCCCGATTACTCCTATGTCATAGTCGAACTTTGTCACGCTTATTTCTCCTTTGTATATTATTCAAAGCGCTCATTCGGTCTGTCTCTGCCTGCATAATCAGACCACCCCCTATTCTCCCAGTATCCCTTGTAGTCATAATCCAAAAATTCTATTTCATCGATCCATTTCGGCCATTTCATCCCGTACTTATCAGGTACAACTGCCCGGAGTGGATAACCCTGCTCCGGCGTGAGAGGTTCCCCGTTCATCACGTAGGCGAGCATTACATCTTCTTTCCTCGCTTCCTCCATTGTGATGCTCGTAGAATAACCGTCACGGCACTTGAATGCAACCTCGAGGACACCCCTTTTCGGCTTTAGCTGTTCGAAGATATAACCCATTGGAATCCCTGTCCAGATAGCGTTTCCAATGAGGCGACCTCCCGGGGGATTTGAGATGGTCTCGAGCGTCGCGTACACGGATATCTGCGGCATACGCCTCAAGTCTTCGTAGGTGTAGACACGGGGGTGCTCAACAAGCCCGCCGATCTTGAGTCGCCAGTCCTCGACCTTGATGGTGGGCACCGTTCCGATGGCGAGGGTGAACATGCTCTGCTGATCGATGAAATCAATCTCGTTCTCATTGAGGCGGTCTACCTGCGGTACAGTATCAAAAAATTCCGATGTAAACTCAAAAAGAACCGGATTCTTTACCCAGTTTTTCGTAAGCCCCCCATCCTCCACTATTTTGAGGACGCCGTCCTGCTTAGGCACCAGGTACTGGCCTTCCCTCTTCCACACGATAAACACCTTTCCTTCGAGTATCGCTGAAGCGGGCATTCGTACCGCATACTTGTCATTCCCATAAATAATTACGTTTTTTACATCTTCACGAATCTTCCTGTTCTTCAGAAGCTCGCTCACTGGTATCCCTGAATACTCAGATTCAATCTTTTCCCCATCCGTTCGTACGCCCCTGAACCTTCTGGTCTTTACTCTTTCTGAATGAACGGTCACGATCTCCTTGAAGGTGATTTCCTTTTTCCTGTCGAGGAGTCCAGTAAAACTGATCTCATACTCAGGAATCGCTTCAGCGAATTCCTTATCATTTTGGATCTTATCGACGTTGATCTTTTTCGGGTCGAACTCTTTGTCCCCGGAGCCTCCTGCACCTACAAAACCTAAAGGGATAAAAGAGAGCAGCAGTGAGAGAAAAATAGTAAGAGACCTGCGCGAAGTTAAACATTTCATTTTCTGATTCTACCTCCTGAAAGAGATGTAGAGACTCAGAGCGAAATAGGAGAAGTATACAGCGAATGCAATTCCCCCGACGAGAAACAGAATATCCAGAATCAGACTTTTCTTTTTCTTCCTCATGAGTGTGATGCGAACGCTCACCAGGGTATGTATGATGAACAGCACAATAAAGGGAACGTTCAGGTATACCCTATGCAGTGAGTCCGCAAGGCCCCGATTGAGGAAATTGAAATAACCGATCATTCTGTAGCCTGTTACGAGTAAGCCGACCACAAGGGCGATCTTGATGTACACGATGACCTTGTTCAATCTGACCAGAAATCTGTTCACCCCTCCCTCCTCCCTTTGTTTAAAAGACTGTAACTCCCTGAAAATAATAAGTCAATACAGTTTTCCCGTTGTCTATTCTGGCATCTGGGTGCGCCCTGCCGTGCGCACTATAAAAAAAAACGCTGCGCACTGCGCAGCATCTCTTATGAGTGTAACAATGCACGGGAAAGAATTGCTCCCGTGAAAACCAACAATCCAGAAGAGGATTTTAGATCAATCCATTTTCAACTGTTTTTTCAATGTGTTGATCAGTACCTTGTGATCCAACGGTTTCTGAAAGATCCCGGCAAGCCCCAGCTCACGGGCGTCTATGTTGTAACGCACCGTATCGCCTGCAGAGCTGAGGAGAAAGATCGGACCGTCAAATCCAGTTTCCTTGAAATGGGTAGAGAGTCTGCTTCCCGCATCAATGGTTTCCATCATCAGGTCAACTATGATTGCATCAGGTTTGATCCGTTCTGCGATCTTAATACCTTCTTCACCATCTGCCGCTTCTCCCACGGAAAATCCCGTTGCCTCAAGCATTATCCGCATCGATGCTCTGAGGTCAGCATCGTCATCGATAATGAGGATCGTTTTCTTCTCTGCCATTTTTCTCCCCTTGTATTCGCTTAAGAGTATATTAATAAAATCGAGGGCCCTTTGAGAGTTGATTTTCGCCTTTTCCGTGAGACCCTCTGTAAATTCGAATTCGTACCCCCGGATTCCGATAATCCACGTGGCCGGATGCTTCCTGAACACCTCCCTGCAAATCTGCAAAAGGGATTCTGGACTCACCGCATGGCTTGTAAAGCCGATGGAAGAGGCTGAAAAAACCCTCCTTACCGTGAAGGATCCCTCTCCCTCCACCGATGCATCCACGAATATGACCAGCTCATGCCGTGCCATCTCAGCCGCGTCTTCTACCTGCAGCTGATAATTCTCATCGGTAAACACATCTACAAGATTTAACTTCTCTATCTCTTCAATAACGCTCGGGCCGAGCCCGTCATCCTGTCTCCCGGGATTCCCAAACCCGTAAAAGAGAATACTCAACAACGTACCTTTTCGTCTATAACCTTTCCAATCTCATCAACGAGGGTTACCCTGAGCGGCATCTGACCAAGTGCATGGGTCGCGCAGCTCAGGCACGGATCGTAGGCTCTGATGGCAACCTCAACTAGATTCAGCAAAGGCTCGGTTATTTCGACGCCTTCCAGATAGTCCTCTGCAACCCTGCGCACGCTCTGATTCATCGGTTCATTGTTGTTCGTCGTGGAGACGATGAGGTTGGCCATGGTAATCTGATCTTTGTCGTCCACCTTGTAGTGGTGGAAGAGCGTTCCTCTGGGGGCTTCGATGATTGCCACCGCCTCATGCCGTCTGTCGCCTGAGGTCACGAGATTCTTTCCCTGGACATCGGGATCATCGAGCAGCTCCTTTATCTTTTCCGCAGAGTGTAGTGTCTCTATCAACCGCGCCCAGTGATAGGCCATGGTTGCCTGCACTGGTTTCCCGCCTCCGAGCTCCATGAACTCTTTTCGCTCCTTTTCCGCGAGGGGTGTATCGATAAAATCGCAGGTATTCAACCGTGCGAGCGGACCGACACGGTACCAGCCTTTCTCCTGGCCGAGTGAGCGAATGAACGGGAACTTCATGTAACTCCAGTTCCGCACACCTTCACCGATATACTTCAGATAGTCCATTGGCTTTACCTTGTCGAATATCAGCTTACCGTCCGTATCCTTTGCCCGGAGTAACCCGTCATACAGGTCTAGACAGCCATCCTCGCGCACGATGCTCAGATGGTTTGAATTGAAGCTCCCGAGCTTGGAGAGGCGTTCAATGTCGTCGCGGTAATATTTCTTGTAGAGCCCGACCGCTTCTATCGACCACTCAATCATCTTATCGATGTCCTTTTTGAGAAAAGCCTTCTCTTCATCGCTCAGGTTCTTGTTGATGCCGCCCGGTACAGCCCCTGTTCCGTGGATCTTCTTCCCTGCGGTTGCTTTGATTACTTCCTGGCCGTACTTACGCATCAGGATAGCCTTTGTTGCCAGTTCGGGATATTTCAATGCGATTCCGATCACGTTTCTGATTGAGGGTTCTGCATCATAACCCAGCAACAGGTCTGGAGAGCTGAGATGGAAGAAGTGAAGGGCGTGCGACTGAAAGGTCTGCCCGTAGTGCATGAGCCGCCTCATCTTCTCGCCCGTCGGAGTAAGCTTGTCTGCCCCAACAATGACGTCCATGGCTTTCGCGGCGCAGAGGTGATGGCTGATCGGACATATGCCACAGAGCCGCTGCACGATAACCGGCGCCTCCCAGTAAAGACGCCCCTGTACGAATCTTTCAAAGCCCCTGAATTCGACAATATGCATGCGTGCAGTATCGACCTTCCCCTTATCGTTCAGACGGATCGTTACCTTTGCATGTCCTTCAATTCGAGTCACGGGATTTATTACAATCTTCTTTTCCTTTGGTGTTACAGAAGCTGACATCATTCTCCTCCGAATATTTTTAATCGTACTTCAGTGCCTGATAGGGGATGTTTGGCTCCCTCCCTTCAAGAAGGGCAGTCAGCACCTCCCAGAAAGCATCTGCAGGGGGTGGGCATCCGGGAATGAAATAATCGATCTTGACCACCTCATGGCACGGGTACACACGGTCCAGTATAAGCGGAATGTCCGGGTCGTTGGGTATCACTCCGTCCACCACAGTCGGACCCTTGAGATAGGCTTCTTCCATACACTCTCTGAGGGGTATGGTGTTGCGCATGGAGGGAATTCCACCGGTGAGCGCGCATTCTCCCACTGCGACGAGCACCTTGCAGTACTTTCGGAACAGTTGAAGCACCTCGGCGTTTTCCTGGGTCGCACAACCTCCTTCGATGATGCCAACATCCACGGGACCTGTGAATCTCTTGACATCATCGATCGGAGACTTATCGAAATCCACTAGCTCGATCAGTTTCACGATTCTTTCGTCTATATCGAGCAAGGACATGTGACATCCAAAACAGCCCGCTAAAGCTGCTGTTGCTACCTTTGGTTTTGCCATTTTCTTTCCCTTTACACAGTAATTGTATTGTTATTTTCTTTTCTTCTCTATGTCTGAGCCGATTGGTTCCAGGTCATAATCCCTCTTCCCGTAGGGAATACTGTACCCGACCCTCTTAATCACAATGCTCCCCGTGGGGCAGATGTGCGCCGCTTTGTCCGCCGCACCGAGTTGCGTTTCGGACAGGCTGTGATCGGCATTGACAACGATACGTTTGTTGATTCCTCTCCCCTCAAAACCGAACACGCTCTTACCATCCACATCCCTGGAAGCACGCACGCAGCGACCGCACAGGACACACCTGTTTCTGTCTATGTACACATCGGGGTGAGTCGCATCGACCTGGATCTTGGGGAACATATAGGGAAAAGTCGGTGCGGTCATTCCTAGCCGGTAGGCAAGAGCCTGAAGTTCACAGTTTCCCGCCTTCTCGCAGTAAGGGCAGATGTGGTTTCCCTCAACGAACAAAAACTCAATGATCTGGCGTCGTGCTTCGACCATCTCTGGCGTGTTGTTCTCGATCACAAGCCCTTCCTGGGCGGGAAAGGTGCAGGCATTGGTTGGCTTCCCGTTGATCTTCACGGTGCATACCCTGCAGTGCCCTCCCGGCACGAGATCTTTATGGTAGCAGAGGCGGGGAATGTAGATACCGGCTGCGTCTGCAGCCTCGAGTACCGTCTGTCCAGGCTTCGCTTCCACTGCAATGTCGTCTATGTAAATTGTTATCATGTCGTTACTCATAGTTCCTCTCCCTCCCACACTGGTTTACGTCCTGCAATTGCGATTCCGTCTGCAAGCGCTTTATCCCAATCAAATGTTGGGACATACTCTTCGGTCTTTATCAGCGAGGAATACAGCTTTGGAAAATTCTTCATCGTTGTCAGTATCGGATTGGGGGCAGTCTGTCCCAGCCCGCAGCGGCTCATTTTCTTAACCGTGTTGCATACCTTTTCGAGCTCTTCCAGATCCTTCCTTGATCCCTTCCCAGTAATGATCTTATCGAGCATCCCGAGCATTACGCTTGTACCAACACGGCAGGGTGGACACCAACCGCAGGACTCTTCAATAAAAAATTCGGTGAACTCCCGCACCACATCGAGCATGTCCCTCTTCGGTCCGAATACGATGACAGAGCCTCCGGTTGAAAGATCCTCAAAACAAAGCTTCCGTCCGAAATCCTTCGGTGCGATACAGTTTCCAGACGGCCCACCAACCTGCACCGCCTGTGCATCTTCACCTCCTACAACTTGCAGGAGGTCGTCTACGGTAATTCCGAACTCGAGTTCGTATACTCCGGGCTTCTTACAATCTCCCGAAACGCTGAAAAGCTTCGTTCCGCTGGAATCCTTTGTTCCAATATTCGCAAACCAGTCTGCGCCCTTTTCCATGATGCGGGCAGCGCAGCAGTAGGTTTCCACGTTATTCACGCTGCTCGGCTGATTCATAAATCCCTTTGTCACCGGGAAAGGAGGTCTATCGCGCGGAGCACCTCGCTTACCCTCCAGAGACTCGATGAGTGAAGACTCCTCACCGCACACATAGGCGCCTGCACCCATCTGGATTCTGATGTCAAAATCAAATCCTTCCTTCCCTCCGATGTTCCTCCCGAGCAAACCAAGGTGCCTTCTATGAGCAAGCACCTGATGCAAGTAGCTATAAAGGTACTGGTATTCACCCCTCAGGTAGAAGAGGCCTTCCTTCGCTCCGATGGCATAGCCGGCCACGGTCATTCCTTCAAATACGAGATCGGGAACTTCTGTCAGGATTACCCTGTCTTTGAATGTACCCGGCTCACCTTCATCCGCATTGCAAATAACGTAATGGGCTTCGCCTTTCGATTTCCGGCAGAAATTCCACTTCATTCCTGTGGGAAATCCGGCACCTCCCCTTCCCCTGACTCGGGAGTTGGTGACGGTGGTAATGACTTCCTCCGGTGTCATGTTCAATGCTGCCCGGATGGCAGCGCCTCGATCCATGGGACTGAAAATCACAGGGCCCGGTTTTCTGAGATTTAGCTCCACCTGCGCATCAGGGCGGGTTGAATCGGTGTCCTGTGTACCGATTTTCTTTCCTTTGCGGAGCCTTCCGACGATTTCTGGAACATCCTTTGAAGTCACGTTGGTGATGACAGTCCCGTTCACTAATAGTGCTGGTACCTGGTCGCACATCCCGATGCAGGGCGTGTATTCGAGAGTGATGCTCCTGTCTCCACTCGTGTTGCCGAACTTCACTCCCACTTCCTTCTCAAAAGCCGCTGCAACCTTGTCCATGCCATGCATCTTATCGACAATACACTTGCTCAGGCGCACGACCGATTTTCCCTTGAGAGTCCGTGAGAGAAAAGAGTAGAAGCTGACCATGTCGATTACTTCCACGAATGGAATTCCCAGAATGTCAGCGATGACATGAGCCGATTCGTTGGATACATGCCCGAAACGACTCTGCACCTCCCGGACCATATCCATCAGCCGGTGACGGTTCTTTCCAAAGTTCTGGACGATTTCTTTAACTGTTTGTTTTTGATCTGCTGCCATTGTACTCCCCCTCGTAGTGCAACACTATATATCACTTTAGTAAAAATTTGTCAACCAGAAATCAATCTTTGCGTTTAATTTTTCATTTTGAATAGATATAAATACATGAGAATTGACCTTATCCGTCCTCTCAATTATACAGTGTGGTTCTAAAGGTTTTAAATATCAGCTCATAATAATTTTATCTCCCCGCATTCCTTTGCCTAAGCCAGAGAGAAACCGCCTCAGAAAATCCGTTTTTTTCTCCCACCGCCACAAACATACTCTTGAGCTCTTCTGGGGCATCCCCTACCAGGATACCGGTGTGGGCCCAACTCAAGAGGTCAAGATCGTTGTAGTCGTTTCCAATCCCCAGAACGCGTTTCCCATTGATACCATGTTTACGACAGATCCAGTCTGAAGCGCTGGCCTTTGAAACACCCGAAGGAAATATCTCGATCCAGACTGACTGTCTGTCCAGGGGTGATGTGGTCCTGATCACTTTCAATCCGGGAAGGAGCTGTCTGACACGGGTAGCCATGGAGCCGCCGTATGCATTTGGCTCTATCGCGATGATCTGACACGCTTCCCGGTACCGGTAGCTTGCGATATCAAGCTCTGTTGCAAACTCACTGTACAGAATACGCCTCCGCTCAAAATCCGGGTTGTCCCTGTGGGACGTATAATAGGTAAAAAAGTGGTTGTAAGGAACTGGGTCATGAACCATGAAATCGCATTTCAGGACGAGAAGGAGCTTCACTGTGGTTTTCACTTCATCTGGAGTGAGTGACTGCTTCATGAGGAGGCGCTTTTCCCTCCAGCCGACGATTCCCGCACCGGACGAAAATATGAGATAATCCACAGGAAAATCATCCTGAAGCACGGCTCTTGCCGAATAGAGAGACCGTCCAGTGGCAATCACACGGATGATCCCCTTTTCTCCGATCTCTCTCAACGTGTCAAGATCAAAAGTACTTATCCTTCTCCCATCCTGGAGAATCGTACCATCCAGATCGCTCACCACCATAGACAGGCAGGACATGGCATCCCCCGAACAATGTACGCCCATAAAATAAATACTACCGGCATGGGGAATACGTCAACGGGAATACCGCTGCATTGATTTATTGTGGCATTTATGCTATAAAGAGACAACTCGTATTTCGGAGGGTTCAATGGACGTGCAGAGGGTTTTTGCAGGGGACATCGGCGCTTCAGGAGGGAAATGCTTCGTCGGAACCTTTGACCAAAACGGGTTTGAAATCTCCGAACTCCACCGATTCACCCACGAAGTCACTTCTCTCTTCATCGAAAACCGAACCGGGAAGATAAATGAACGGATGTACTGGGATGAGCTGCTTATCTATCAGAACATTATAAAGGGCCTTCAGTGTTTCAGGAGAGAAATCTCTCCGACCCTCGAATCGATCGGCATAGATACCTGGGGTACAGATGGAGTTTTCGTAACTGAGGACGGTGATCTGCTTGGTCGGGTATACTGTTATCGGGATCACCGTCTCGATACCATGATTGAGGAGGTGCAGACACGAATTGACGCACACCGGCTCTACGAAATCACCGGGATCCACTTCTGGCCATTCAATCTTTCAGGGCAACTCCACTGGTTCTTCACCAATAGAAAAGAGCTCTATCAGGATGGCTGTTCATTCCTTCCGATGCCTACCCTATTTTACTTCTGCCTCGGCGGGGTCAAGAAGGTGGACTCCACGTGGGCTTCCGTCAGCCAGCTCATGGACACCCGTAAAAAGTGCTGGAGCTGTGAGGTGCTGGAGAAACTCGATATCCCTGAACTCGCAATGCCCGGAATCGTATCCCCGGGAACCGTGATGGGACAACTCTCCGTCCCATTGGCGCAATGGCTGGACCTGAACAGTGCAAAGCTCACTGCCGTCGGTTCACATGATACTGCAAGCGCCTTTGCTGCAGCGCCCGTTGAAAAGAGAGAGGAAGCGCTCATTATCAGCTCAGGAACCTGGTCGCTCATAGGAAGGCTGATCCCTGAGCCGATAACCACACCTGAGGCCATGTCCGCCAATATCAGTAACGAGGGAGGAATTGGGGACATCCGTTTTCTTAAAAACTGCATGGGAACCTGGATTGTTCAGGAACTCCGCAGAATATGGAAAGTGACTGACGGAAAGGAGCTGACCTGGGATGAAATCACTAGTCTCGTTGAGCGGGCATCCGATTTTACCGCCTTCATCGATCCGGACCATCGCATGTTCTACAATCCCCCGAACATGGAAAGAGCAATCGCCGAATTCTGTAAAAAAACGGGACAGGATACTACCAGGGACCGGGGCACCATTCTCAGAATCGTATACGAAAGCCTCGCCATGAAGTACCGCAGAGTGAACGAAGAGATTTCGGCTGTGATTGGAAAACCGAGTAGTGTCATTCATATTGTGGGCGGAGGAAGTAAGAACGAGCTGCTCAACCAGTTCACCGCAGATGCAACGGGTCTACCCGTTGTGGCGGGACCCGACGAGGCTACTGCGGTTGGCAATATTATGGTGCAGGCGACCGGCCTGGGAATCATCAGTAACCTTGATGTTTCCATTCCCCTGATCAGGCAGGCTTTCAGCATCGTGTCTTATCACCCGAAGGAGAGCGTCTCCTGGAGAAAACAGTACGAACGATTTCAGAATATCGCTCTGAAAATGCAAAAAGGAAATTCATCCTGATGACCGGCTATCGTCACCTGCGCGAGTGAGCATGCAAATGCATCCGCTCGAATAATGGAGTAACTCCACATGATGAAAGTGTATGGTTACCCATGTGGGTGAACGGGTCGAGAATCCTCTGTACATAAGAAAAATACATATTGATGAGCATGTATCGTAGCGCACATGGTCTGTGGTGAATGTTCCAGCAGTCGTCTTCACCTGAACGGCGCGCTCAACGGTCACTCCTTCGACGCTCTCCTCTGTCAGCTCAACCGGCGCTACATACACCGCCCGACCGGAGCTTCCGGGAACTTCCCCCTCATTCCCAAATATTATTTAAATATATACCTTGTAAAATTTTAACTAAGTCAAGTAATCTTATTAACTGCCCACTTTGCTGGCAGAATTGTTTACGAGAAATTAATTATATTAAAGATCAAGTTTCAGCGCCGCAAGGAGTGTATCGATTTTCTGAACCTCCTCTTCACTCAATTTCACGTCGAACGCTTTTGCGTTCTCCTCTGCCTGCTTGGGATTTCGAACACCCACGAGTGCAACGGTGATGCCGGGTCTCTGGATCGTCCAGCGAATCACGAGCTGTGCGAGAGTTGCATTCTTATCTCCGGCGATCGGGCGGAGCGCCTCAAGAAAATCCAACACCCTGTTAATATTCCCCTCCGTGAAAAAGGAAGACGAAGGCCTGTGATCCCCAGGTCCGAAGCTGTGCCCCGGCTTGATCTTGCCGGTGAGCAGCCCCCGTTGAAGTGGACTGTAAGCAAGCACTCCCCTATTCATCTTCATACAGTAGGGAATTACCTCATCCTCCATACCCCTGTTAATCATGCTGTAGGGAATCTGATTTGAGGCAAGCTTCAAAACCTTCTCAGCGGTCTTCATCTGGTCGACCGAGTAGTTGCACACACCGACGGCCCGAACCTTTCCCTGCTGCACAAGCAAACTGCAGGCTTCCATCGTTTCTTCAATAGGTGTAGTAGAGTCGGCCCAGTGAATCTGATACAAATCGATGTAGTCGGTATCGAGTCGTTTGAGGCTCTGCTCACACTCACGGATAACGCTTTCCTTTCCCGCATATTTGTGTATATTGACTGGCTTCCCATCGTTATCCTGGCTGTCAAAATAGAACACTCCCTTGTCAGTGTCCCATCTCAGACCGAACTTTGTCAGGATCTGGACCCTATCACGCTTTCCTCGTATGGCCTCTCCCACGATCTCTTCGCTCAATCCGAACCCGTAGGCAGGGGCTGTGTCGATACTTGTCACTCCCAGGTCAAGAGCCCTCTGAATTCCCGCGAGGGCTTCCTTCCTGTCCTGTCCTCCCCACATCCATCCGCCTATTGCCCATGCTCCAAAGGTTATCACGGACACCTTCAATCCACTCTCCCCAAGCTCACGAAATTCCATGTCTTCCTCCTATAAGATGAGTACTGTATATTTTATAATATAAACCAGCGTAAATATTCCGAACTGCATATCTGCAGAATAAAGATCCTTTAAAAAAAATTCAGGATAGGCACTCCAGGAGTTCCACTGCTCTGGAGAGGGTTTCATGTTTCTTGCAGAAGACAAAACGAACCAGGCGCTTACCCTCATCTGGATTTTTCGTATAAAAAACGCTTGGGGGGATTGCTGCAACGGTACACCTATCTATAAGATGGATGACAAAGGACCTGTCATCACCTTCCCAGAGCCTGCTGAAATCTGCAAGTATAAAATAGGCTCCCATTGGCTCGGCCACAAGAAAATCGTTATTCCTGAGGGCATCGAGGAGAACATTTCGTTTTTTTTCGTAATCCTGTCGCAGCCTCTCATAATACTCCCCGGATATTTCTCCAAACGCATTTGCGAGTGCATTCTGAAGGGGAGTTGCTGGTGCGAAGGTAATGAACTGGTGCGCTGTTTGCACCGCTGCGACCAGATGCTCAGGACCAGTCATCCAGCCAACCCTCCAACCCGTGAGTGAAAAGGTTTTCCCCATACTCGAAATTGTCATTGTCCGTTCCCGCATGCCAGGGATGGTCGCAATCGGAATATGGCGGACTCCATCATAGACGAGATGCTCGTATACTTCATCGGTAACGACCATCACATTGTACTTATTACACAATTCTGCGATGCGTTCGAGCTCCTCCCGTGAAAATACTTTACCGGTGGGATTATGAGGAGTGTTGAGGAGTAAAAGTCGTGTACGGCTGCTAAAACAGCCCTCGAGCTCTTCGTAATCTATTTGGAAGTCTGGAAACCGAAGGGTACAGAAGCGTGGAACCGCTCCAGCGAGGGCTGCAAAAGCAGGGTAGCTTTCGTAGTATGGTTCGAAGATGATCACCTCATCACCAGGATTCATAAGACCAAGGAATGTGCTCGCCATTCCTTCGGTCGCTCCAGTAAAAACCACGACTTCACCGAAGGGATCGTATTTCATACCATAGTTCTTGAGCACCCGCTCCGCAATGGCCTCCACCAATAGCCCATCTCCCATCGACCGGGCGTACTGGTTCTTTCCCTCCCGGATGGCTCTTACTGCAGCCTCGAGAATTTCTTCTGGTCCATCAAAATCGGGAAATCCCTGCGCGAGATTTACCGCATCCTTTTCCTGAGCAAGCCTCGTCATCTCGGAGAAGATATTCGTCCCGAAAGGAGCAAGCCTCTTCGAAAGCATGAAGATACCTCCACATAGGCAATGGCAGTACAATAGAGAAATTTAATTGTATTGTCAAGAAAAGGTATAAATGTGGCCTGCTCCATTTGGTACCCGGCACATTTTTTCTAGAAATTTTCTCCTCTTCTAGGTAGTATTGATCGTACATACCTCTATGCGAGGAAATACATCATGAAAAAAATCGATCTGAGAAGGGATACAATTACCTTACCGACAGAAGAAATGAGAGAGGAAGCCTTCAGGGCACCCCTGGGGGATTCGGTGTACGATGAAGACCCGAAACAGATAGAGCTGGAGGAGCTTGCCGCAAAAAAGCTTGGTACTGAAAGGGCGCTCTTTGTCCCGAGCGGGACGATGGGAAACCTTATCGCGCTCCTCACCCATACCAGCAGGGGCGATGAACTCATTGTAGAGAAAAACGCACATATACGACTCTCTGAAACTGGAGGGGCTGCCTGTGTCGGCGGTTTAATGATGATGACCGTGGAAGGCTCAGACGGTTTTCCGGATCCCGATGGAGTGGAGCACGCAATCAGGGCAGACAACATACACTACCCGAAAACCGCTCTCATCTGTCTGGAGAGCACGCACTATATGTACGGCGGTATCGTACCCCCCTTGGAGAAGCTCAAGCGCATTCGTGAAATCTCAGAGAAACAGGGCATTCCTCTTCATCTTGACGGTGCACGGCTCTTCAATTCCTGCCTCTACCTCGAGGTACCGGCGTCACAGATTGTGGGGTATGTGGACTCGGTGATGATATCCCTATCAAAGGGGCTGGGAGCACCTGTAGGGTCCGTACTCTGCGGATCAGGGGAGTTTGTGAAGAAAGCAAAGCGATACCGTAAGATGCTTGGCGGTGGCATGCGGCAGACCGGATGGCTCTGCGCTTGCGGTATCCTGGCTCTCTCGGACGAAAATATCGAAAGGTTGAATTCAGATCACGAGAACGCCCGGATGCTCGCCGAAGCACTCTTCAAAATAGAAGGTGTTCATATCGATCTGGAGAGGGTCCATACTAATTTCGTACTCGCTCGTTTTGACCACCAGGGGTTCAGCGCATCGCGTTTTCTCAAACAGCTCTCCTCCCACGGTGTATATGCCACTTCCGTATCGGATAAAATAATCCGATTTGTCACATCGAGAGAAGTAGATGCGCATGATATTTTCACCGCAGTCGAGGTAATACAGAGAGTGCTCTACTCCTAGATGATCGAGACGGCGCTCGCATTAATGTGGGCCGTACATTATCTCAAGGCTCTTTTTTTCTCCCTCGATGCGGGTAATAACTTCGTGAGCTGCAGCCATGCGGCCAGCCATTGTTCGAACCATGTTTAGAGCGAAATCTGGGTCTTGTTGTATCTTGCTCAGAAGGCTCTCCCTACTCAAAATGAGCACTTCCGTATCAGTCATTGCCTCCATTGATGCGGTACGGGTTCCTTCGAGAAGGAGGCTCATCTCACCGCAGAAGTCCCCACTCTCCAAAACCGCGAGCTCGATTTTCTCCGCATTCATCATTTTAAATATACTGACCCGGCCCGAAAGAATGATGTACATGGCGCTGCCAGGAGTTCCTTCCTGACAGATGCGGTTTCCTCTGGAAAACTTCTTTTTCTCCATGAGAGTACTCCACCAAATTTTTTCGGTCACTCACCTCTGCGAACTTACGGATATTTCTACGATTCAGGGTATACTCTGTCGGGTTTTCTGTGCTTCGCTCCCCCGCTCTTTGTGATTTCAACCGTAATGCCAAGAAAAGGCTCGGTGTCAAAGTAGTAGAATGTACTCCCGTCAAACTCACCGCTCTGTATCATCTGGATACCTTTTCTCCTGTATTCCTCAACGGTCGCCGCAGGGTCGTCTACCCACTCCTTTATGTGATGTAGCCCCTCCCCCTTTTCCTCCATGAACTCGTAGTAGATGTTGGGACCCTTGAGAGGCTGGATGATCTCAAGCTGACGGTCTCCGAGCCAGGTAAACCCTATGAGCGCAGACCAATCTGAAGGCTTTCCCCTGTAAGTGCCGTTTTTCATTTCCGGCGGCCCATATGTGTAGATGTTCCAAGGACCTGCTCCATAGAGCTCATAGTAATGCTTGAGTGCTCTGTCAAGATCGCTCACCACAATTCCCACCTGGATGATCTTCCTCTCCGACATTTCACATTTCCTCGCTTTCTCTTGTAGAGTCAGATTCACATATTTATTATGTATATCTTTATCCGGAAATTGTCTATCGAATTAAACCGCTTTACAATAGGATACACCGTATGAGCGAATCCTGTCTTTGTCCCACTCTCTGAATACCCTTCATTTCTGCAGCTTTAATGTGCAGTAAGGGCAGCAAATCACCTTCAAAGGTATGACAAAGAGACAGAAGTGGCACTCTTTCGTCGTTGGTTCAGCTTGAACTGCCTCATTAAAAACAATAACACTAAATGGATGTGATAATATCAATGCCACACTTCCACTACAAGAGGTATGTCTCAAAGAGTATGATGGTTAAAACCACAGCAGGGTAGAAATAAGTAATAAGAATTCCCAAAAAAAACTGGCAGGCTGGTGTTTGAGCCTGTTATCCCCGCTTTCGCCTTCTTTCTATTCCGGTTCTCCTCTCAAGTATCCACCGTCTCTCTTCTCCTGAGCGCCTGTCTTGCCCGGAACGCAAGTTCTCCTTGATCCGCCGTGTACTTTTCCTCCGCTCACGCCCTGATCTTCTGTCCTGTTCTGAACGCCGCTCCTTACCCATTCTCCTATCCCTTATCTTTCTTCTCTCAGTCTGGGGCATGCTTCCTCCTTATTACTTGTACAACTTTACCATCTGTTCTCATATATGTCAATATGAGCTCCCAGCCGATGATTGATAGGTGCTCTAAGAGGGAGCACTTGAATAGACTGGCAGGGATCATTGTTATATAACATGCGTCCCTTGACCGAGAACCTTTTAAGAAGTATGGTTTATGATGCAGCAGTTGTTGATTTCAACAGAAGGCTCCGATGTGTGGAGTGAAAAATGGAGTTAAAATAATGAAAGGCAGGAAGGGCACACAAGCCAAAGAGCAAAAAGTATCAATTCTCGATGCGAGCAGTGACCGAATCGTGGAAGTCGATAAAGTAATAAGATCAGATCAGGATTGGAAGGTTCAGCTCACTCCGGTACAGTACAGGATAGCACGGAGAGCGGGAACCGAGCGCCCCTTTACCGGGGAGTATTATAAAAATATGGAGAAAGGGATCTATAAATGCGTGTGCTGCGGGACCGATCTGTTCAGCTCGGATACCAAGTATGATTCCGGCACAGGGTGGCCAAGTTTCTGGGCTCCTATTTCGAAGCATAATATAAGCACCCGAGATGATCGATCCCTCATCATCCTGAGGACCGAAGTGCTCTGCGCACGGTGCGATGCCCATCTGGGGCATGTGTTTGATGATGGACCGCAACCCACCAAGAAACGGTATTGTATGAATTCGGCTGCACTGAGCTTTAAAAAGAACAGTCAGTAGAAGCAATTTCTATACTTTCAACGCAGAGACGTGGTTTTCACTCGATTAAGTCCAGCTCTCTTCTTACTGTAAAGCGCTTTGACAGCGCAAGCAATCACCTGTGAAATTGTTTAAGAGTTTGATCTGCGGTGTGAATTCCAGGAAAAAACAGTCACGGAGAGAGTCTTCTTGCTTGCGATTATCTTCATTCTTTCAACTGCACCACGAATCGCGCCCACAGAACCGATCCCCATGCAGCGTAATGGTAAAAATTAAAAATGTCAATGAAGAAGCCCAAGCGGAAAGGAAAGGCAGTGCCCAAGTACCCACAGGCTCACGAACACGCACACCTCGACGAGAAATACTGTGATTGTAAGACGATGTATGCCCCTATATTTTTGCGTAAGAGGGGATGCTCATCCCAAAGAAAAAATTAATAAACACAATAATATAGAGAACTCTAAGCTGGAGCTCCGGTCGGGTAATAAAAAGTGTGAGGCCAACATAGACGATCCCGGCAAGTCCGAAAAGGTACCCCAGACAGTAGCGTTCTCCACCGATAATCCTGGCGTGAATGAAGGTCACGCCGGGCCCCTGTCCTTCATTGACTCATAAATCTCAGGGTACAGTTTTTCCATACAGTCAGGGCAGAATCCATGGGTGAAAGTGGCTTCCGAATGCTCCCTAATATACTCTTCGACTCGGTGCCAGTACCCCTTATCGTCCCTGATATTCTTACAGGCCGAACAGATCGGTAGTAATCCGCTCAATTTTTTTACCTGCATGAGCGCAGATTCGAGCTGTGCGTTGTGCTCGGCCAGGCGCTTTTCGAGCTTCAAAATCCTTTCACCCGCCCGTAGCCGAACCCTTAGCTCATCGGCATCATAGGGTTTGGTAAGAAAATCATCGGCACCCGCTTCCATTCCCTTCACCAGATCATCTTTCGTGTTTTTAGAGGTGAGTAAAATAGTGTACACATATCTCTTCAAATCCAGGGAGCGAATCTTCTTTATGAGATCAGGCCCTTCCATGGTTGGCATCACCCAATCGGTGATCACAATCGAGAACAGGCGATTCTTCAGTATCAAAAGCGCTTCTTCTCCGTTTTGAGCCACTTTGACTCTGTACCGATCCTTCTCCAGTAACATCAGAAGGTAGCGGGCCTGCACACTGCTGTCCTCCACAACGAGAATATCGACCCCATCGCTCATACCATTCGACTCTTTAGATACCATTCCGATTTTATAAATTTGACCCCATAGGTATATTCTTTTTGATTTCTCTGTATTAAATTGTAAGATATAAAGGATCGGTTTTCAAATCTGTTGCTGAAAGTACATAATATAGGACGTTCATTAAAATCAGAGAGGAGCGGGGTGGGGAGGCATGAACTTCAAAGACAAAGCAGTTCGGGATATGATTGACAATTTAAAGAACCATTACAGGGTTTTTGTCAGTAACCAGTTCATAAGCTACTATCTGAATGAGTCTAACATACCAAAAAACGATTGGATCGACATCGAAGACCTCATCGATTCGAATAAATACTTTGAAGGAGAGGGGTACGACATGGAGAGGTTCTACGATCAAATCCTCACCTTCAGCAGATTTCTCGATAAATTGAAGAAGGAAGTGCTTTCAAAAATGAAAGGCGATGTGGAGAAGCGCCTCTCTCGAATGTCACAAGACAATAAAATTCTCTATAAGATGACAGTTGATAACGCCCCGGGAAACGTTAAAATTTTCTACGACATTCTCACTAACCTATTCATGACCGTTAAAAAAATCGATGAAAAAACAAACGGCCCAGACCGGATGATGTACGGCAGACATGCATATTTCAAAGAAATAGAGAAAAACCTGAATGTCTGATCAATAACGTATTTTCCTATTAGTCGGCCGTGCTGTTTGAGATAGCAATCGAAGGAAATAAAAATAGACATGGTTTCTCCTGCTTCCTCATAATTCGACGGGCACCGCCAGGCGATTCATGAGCAATTCTGGTGGATGTTCTATTTATCTGACGAAAAAGCCCATTTTCGAACTAGACCACATTTTCCTCAATGTGTTTTATCTCTACCTCTCTGTCGAGACGAAGTAGAGAAGAAAAGGTTTTAATCTTCTTCAGAATCACCTCCTCGATCAGAACTCCTTTCGGGACGAGAAGTACACCATTCTCCAGTGTTATTTCGTCTATCAGATACATGCCCGGTTGAAGGTCCTTCACCTTAATCCTGGTAATCGGGCTCTTCTGCTGTGTCGAACTGTCGCTCTGGATCTTCATGAAGGTATTTACGATGTCAGGATCGTATGATTTATATGAACCCTCCTTGATCGCTTTGAGTGCATCGTCAATAGACAGTCCTCGCTTGAATCGGAAATCGTCAAAATCACTTGCGATTTTTATGATCTGTGCGCCCAGCGGGATGCGGCCATTTCGTAACTTGTCAGGAAAACCTGTCCCGTTGTATTCCTCGTGATGAAACCTGATGATACGAGCAATTTTGCGCAGAGTTTTCACTGCTCCAACGATTTTTTCTCCGATGACCGGATGATACAGGTAGAAGTTCCGGCTCTTTTCATCGAGCTTATCGATGTTTCCGGAGTAGATCTCTTCGGAGGCACCAACGAGACCGATATCGTGAAGAAAGGCCGCCTGGATGATGATTTCTTTCTCCTCGTTATCGATTGCAAGCTTGTTGCAGAGGGCTTCTGCCAAACCCGCTACCCGTTTCGAATGTGCAGCGAGATCCTTGTGGAAGAGTGAGATAATACCGGTCAGCAGAACTATAACCTCTTGAAAATTCTGCTTCAACACCTCGGTCATCTCTTTCAACTTTTCGATTGCCTTTTCGAGCTGAGAAGTGCGTTTTTTTACTTTATCTTCGAGGCTTTCATTGAGCATCTTCAGCTCACGGTTCTTCCGCCAGATGATCTTGCTCATCTCCTCGTTTCTTTTTCTCAAATCAGCATACTCGAGTGACTTCAGAACGGTTATTTTCAGGTCATCGTCATTCCAGGGTTTCGTCAGAAAACGGTAGACTTCTCCCTTGTTTATTGCTTCCAGCGTTGTGGACATATCCGCATACCCCGTGAGCATAATCCTCAGCACATTAGGATATTTGTCCTTCACATAGGTGAGGAAATCGCTCCCCTTGAGCTGAGGCATTCTCATATCCGATATAACAAGATCGATGTCATTGTTGAGACCGAGGATCTTCAGGCCCTCCACTCCATCCCGCGCTGTGAATATTTCAAGCTCGTCGTGGTTGAAAAAAATTCGCTTAAAGGCCGAAAGGGTATTTACCTCATCATCAACAAATAGGATTTTGTGCTTGACCATGCAGCAACCTCCTGTCTGGTTTGTCGATGGCGGATTACTCCCTCCCCACACCTTATATTGTAGTGAAATGTATATGCAAATGCAAAAAAATGATGGTGGATATACAGATTCCCTCAGATCAGGTAAATAAAATTGAACGAAAACGCTGTTATGGTTTATAATTTTTAAAGAATATAACGAAGAGAACAGGTGGGCTCACATGGAGAACGGCAACCTGCAGGTTGATGCCAGTACGGATCTACCTAACACGCTTCTGAGCAGTAAGAACCTGTACAGGATATTTTTTCAAGAATCTCCAGATATGATCCTCATCTGCTCTCCAGAAATGAAAATTCTCGACACCAACAGAGCCGGCCTTGAGCTGCTCGGATACCATTTAAAAGACGAGTTCCTGCGTATCTCTGAACTTGAAAAAATTTATCAAAACCCAAAGAATATGGAAAAGTGGAAAGAGTTGATGGTGGAGCAGGGGTACGTAAAAGATTTTGAGGCAACGCTACTGAATAATGACGGTCAACTCATCGCAGTGTTGCAGACATCTTGCATTATTCAGGATAGCGCAGATAATACCATTGCCTATATGAGCATAGTCAGGGATGTAACGGAGAGCATCAGAGACCGGATGCAGGTCCATAAGATGAACGTGGATCTCATTGATTCCCTATACACGCTGCGGAAAAACCAGCCGAAGCTTGTGCAACAGGAAAAACTCGCCTCCATCGGACAGCTCGCCGCCGGGATTGCACATGAGCTGAACAATCCAATCGGTTTTATATCCAGCAATTTCACCAGTTTGAAATCCTACATAGATATTATTAAGAGATATATACAGTACTATGAAGAGGAAACTTCGAAGATGTCTCAAAGAGATGCCTCAATAGGTCAGCTTCTTAAAAACCTGAACGCCTTCAAAGAGAAAGAAAAGCTCGGGTACATCTTTCACGACATCGATGATCTTGTTGACGAATCCATGGAAGGAATTCACAGAATCACCGAAATTGTGAGAAGCCTCAGGAATTTTTCTCGCATCGACAACGAGAGTGAAATCGAGCAGTATGACATCAACGACGCCCTGGAAAGCACTCTCACCGTCGCGAAAAACGAGATCAAGTATGTGGCGGATGTGGAAAAGCAGTACTCTGAAATACCACTCATCGAATGCGTGGGCGGCGAGATCAATCAGGTGCTGCTGAACATTATTGTGAATGCAGCCCAGTCCATAAAGTCGCAGACCCGGGAGGACAGGGGACATATAAAGGTGAAGACCTATGCCGATAAGGAGTATGTGTACATCGAGGTAGCAGACGACGGGCCAGGCATGCCCAAAGAGATACTGGGAAAGATCTATGATCCTTTTTTCACCACAAAGGAAGCGGGAAAAGGCACCGGCCTCGGACTGAGCATTTCTTACGACATCATCGTGCACAAGCACATGGGGGACCTCATGGCAGAGAGCACCGTAGGGAAGGGGACAACGTTCACCATAAAGATACCGATAAAATGGAGGCCCCTTAAGGGGAACTGACTTTTCATGGAAATTAAAGGAAAAGTACTCTTTGTCGACGACGAAATCAACATCCTGAAGAGCATCAAGAGAGGGTTTTTACATGCACCCTTTGAGGTGATCACCGCAGAAAGCGCGAGGGACGGTCTCCGCACGCTTGAGGAAACAGCTGTTGATATCGTCGTATCAGACTATCGCATGCCGGAAATCGACGGATTTCAGTTTCTAAAAATGGTGAAGGAAAGGTTTCCTGAGGTCAACCGGGTGATACTGAGCGGATTCATCGAAAAATCTGTTGCCGTGGAATCACTTACCAGGGGGCTCGCCTCCACCTACATCCTGAAGCCCTGGCTGAATGAGGACATGGAAGAGAAAATCAATCACATCCTCAGTATGCGAAAGGTGCTCAAATCACGAAAACTGCTCGGGGTCATCAATCAGATAGAAAACCTTCCCCACCTCTCCAACATCTACCAAGAGTTTATGGAGGCGGTCAACGAAGAAAAATCAATGGACAGGATTTCAAGAATCATCCAGAAAGATCCCTCAATTGCCACAAAGGTTTTACAGATTGCAAACTCGGCATTCTACGGACTGAAAAACTGCACTTCCATAAAACAAGCGGCCATCACCCTTGGACTCGACACCCTGCAGGACATCTTACTCACTATCTCCATTATCAACACCATGAAATGGAAGGTGGAACAGATGCATCGTTTGCAGGAGATCTTTCTCCATTCCTTCATCATGAACACCCATCTCCCACATCTTCACAGATTTATCCCTGAATCCCATTACTACAGGACGTTCCCATCGGTCGGGCTCACCTATGACGTTGGGAAGGTTATTCTTCTTCAATATTTTCCGGACAGATACCAAACGGTTCTCAAACATCTGCAGCGCCATCCTGAAAAAGACTTCTACGAGAGCGAAGTGGAGATGGGTTTTGAGGAAGTTTCACACCAGGAGATCGGTGCTTTTTTTCTCGATTACTGGAATCTCCCCCAGATATTCATCGAAACCGCCCTCTTCCATCACACGCCCGAAAAACCATCGAGTCAGTACAACGACATCATCGGTCTCACCCACCTCATCGACTCACTGATCCGAGCACTGGCTCTAGAAAAAGAGGTGGATCCTTCAAGATACACCTTTGACCACATCCCTCAGAAGGTGATAATGGAAACAGTATATGCCATAGGGAAGAAGCTTACAAAACCAATCTTTTCCGATATTCAGCAGTAGGGCGCACGAATGCCACTATGTATCCAGAAGTTCTCTGACCTTCCTCGTGAGTGTCTCTGGAGTGAATGGTTTTTTCAGATAGGGAACATTTTTCTCCAGTATACCCTGCTGAATAATTGCCTCCTCTGTATAACCGGAGATATACAGAACTTTCATTGTCTTGAAATGTTTCAAAAGCTTCGTCGCAAGTTTCCTCCCGTTCATCTGAGGCATCACTATATCAGTAATGAGCAGCTCGACTTTCTCTTCATGCATCTTCTCCGTAATGCCCAAAGCCGTTATGGGGCCTGCTGCTTCATACACGTGATACCCACCGTTTATGAGCACTCGGCAGATCATCCTTCGGACAACATCCTCGTCTTCCACCACAAGTATTGATTCGCTTCCGTTCCGAAGCTCCTTCGCCCCATACTCGAGCTCCCTGTCCATATCCACCTTTTTTATCACCGGCAAATAGATGTGGAAAGTTGCGCCTTTGTTTATGTCACTGAACACATTCACGTGGCCTCCGCTCTGTTTCACGATACCGAACACGGTAGAAAGACCGAGACCCGTTCCCTTTCCGATTTCCTTGGTTGTAAAGAAGGGATCGAATATCTTTTCCTTCGTCTCCTCATCCATTCCACAGCCTGTATCACTTACCCTCAAGAGCACGTAATAACCGGGAGATATCTCAGGATATTTCACGCAGGTGCTCTCATCAAGGAACACATTTTTTGTTGCAATGCTCAATTTCCCACCCTCAGGCATTGCATCCCGGGCGTTCACCGCAAGGTTCATGATTACCTGCTCGACCTGGCTAGGATCCGCCTTGACCGGCATCAGTGCCGGATCAAGGTTGGTATCAAGCTGTATATCCTCTCCGATAAGCCTCCTGAGCATCAGCTCCATGTTTGTGACCAGGTAATTTATTTCGATAACCTTCGGCTGCATCATCTGTTTACGGCTGTATGCAAGTAGTTGCTGAGTAAGAGATGCAGCTCTATCCGCCGCTTTCTTTATTTCGTGCACATTTGCATAAGATTCCTCATCAAGAGAGCCACCTATGAGGAGCATCTCTGCATAGCCGATGATCGCAGTGAGGAGATTGTTGAAATCGTGGGCGACACCTCCCGCAAGTCTTCCCACCGCCTCCATCTTCTGCGCATGGTACAGTTTTTCTTCCAGCTGCTTTCGTTCGGTGTTGTCGAAGATGTACCCCTTTATCTCCTCAAGCTCACCCTCCTCGTTGAACCTCCCGATCGCGTTCTCGACCATAAATATCCGCTCACCCTGAATATTCCTCATCTCCTTTTCAAAATATTCGAGTTTCTTCATCTCTCTCAGGAGGGATAGAAAGTTCTCGAAGTTCAGGGAATCAGGATAGAAGGTGTGAAGATTATGCTGCTTTACCTCTCCTATGGTCTCGAAACCCAGTATGCGTGCGAACGCAGGATTGCAGGAGCGGATTGCACCATCTGGTGTGGCGATGTAATCCCCGGTCAGGTCCTCCTCGAAAAAGCTCTTGTACCTCTCCTCACTATCGCGCAGCGCATACTCAGCTTCGAGTTTTTCAGTTATATCCCGTGCATTGATCAGGATCCCCTGTATGGAGGGATTATCGAGGAGATTTTTCATGGTCATTTCAAAGCTTCGCCACCCCCTGTTTCTGTCCACCACACGTACGACCACACTGTGAAAGGAAGTACTACGTTCCACTGTTCCCATAAAAATTCCGCATTTTACCCTGTCCAGGTCATTGGGATGAACAAATCCGAATATGTTTCTCCCCACGAGTTCTTCCGGCCCGTACCCAATGAGTTTCTTGGATGAGGGACTCACAAACTTGAATGTTCCATTCTCATCGAGTACGACAATAAGGTCGGATGAGCTTTCGATGAGCGCTCGGAAGTGATCCTCGTTTTTTCGTATTTCATCGTAAAGGTTCTTCAATTTCGTGGTCATCTGGTTGAAGGAACGGGCAAGCACTCCCACCTCGTCGTTGGTGAACACCGGTACCTTTGAACCGAGATCGCCGTCTGCAACCCTGAGTGCAGCGTCTTTCACCGCAACCACGGGCTTCACGATCCGTTTTGCAATCAGATAGACTCCTACAGCGAGCATAAGCACCAGGATAAGCCCGATTACCAGTAGAGGAGCGATCCTTCCCCTCGCTGAGGTGAAGGCCTCCTGCTTGTCTCGCTCGACAAGAAGTGCGAGATCCAGGCTTTCGACCCACTGATATACTCCGATTACACCAATTCCCCGGAAATTCGCATAGATCCCTGAACCTTCCACACCATTGATTGCACCGTCTATCCCAATAGAATGCACGCCCTTCGGGAACTCATCGCTTCCAAACCTCTCACCCGATATGAAAGTATTGTATCTATCAACAAGGTAGGTCTCCTCGCTCCCACCCGAACCTGTGGGCTCCTGCACGATGCTGTCCACCTGCCCCAGGTTTAAGTTCACCGCAAGCACACCGATGAGTTTCCCGCCTCCATCTCTGAGAGGGGTGGAAATGGTCATTGTAGGTTTAAGAGTAACTGGTGAGGGATACACCGTCTGAACAAATGTTCGTTCCTTTCCCTCGATGTAATAGGTGTCCAATACTCGGTAGTCCCCTTCAGAATCCCTATCCGTGGAGAGGAGGACCTTTCCCCCTTTTTCCGGGAATAGTAATACTTCCTTAAAATCCGGATTGTGTTTCACTACAGTGTCCAGGTGTATGCGTATTGAATCGTAGGCAGCTTTAAACTGCAGACTTCCCTCGCCTGAGGACAAGAGTTTCGCTGCTTCACTCCACAGAGAAGGCGTACTCGCCAATTGCACCACATCCTGCTTTTGCTCGTTTACCCACCTGAGCAGCATAGCTTCCTTGACTGCTGCAACGGCGCCGAGCTCCTGGATGATCGCACTTCTTATATCTTTTATAAAGAAGCGATAGCTGAATATGCCCAACAGAATGACGATCACTGAGGAGAGAAGAAAAAAATAGCTTACAAGCCTGACAAACAGGCTCCTACTGAAGAACCTCACGGTTTTCACCCGGCGCTAAGGTTTGATTTGTGTATAATATCGAAATCTACCATTCTTAACATGTAAAATCACTACACTCTTTTCCGGATCAGGGGAGCCGGAAAAGCTGATGACACCGCTCACCCCCTCGTATCCCTCTATTTCTGCAAGGCCCTTACAAATGAGTTCAGGGTCAATGCTGTTCTGCGATTCTATTGCCCGAAAGAGAAGGCCGAAGGAATCGTAGGTGAGCACCACCCCAATGGTCGGCATCCTGCCAAAGGCAGACTGATAGGTGCTGAATAACTCTTTCACTTTTTGTGAAGGAATCTCATTGGAGTAGTGTGTGCTGAAAAAAGCGCCTTCAATGCAGGGGATATCCTCCAGATTTCGAAAACTCATCGTATCGCTCCCGATGATCTGGGTTTTTAATCCCAGCTCCCGTATCTGCTCCATCTGGAGTATAATATCATAGGGGTAGTTTGGTAAAAAGAGCACATCTGGGCCGCTCTTCCTTATACGAACGAGCTGATCGATAAAGTCGTCCTCCCTCGTTGTATACATCTCGAAGGCAACCACCTTTCCCCCGAACTCCTCAAAACTCTGTTTAAATATCTGGGCAATCCCTCGATTGTAGGGACATGCAATGTCGAAAAGAACTGCTGCGCTCCTCGCATCCAGCTCCTCACGTACAAAACGAGCCATGATCTTTCCCTGAAAATCATCGGTAAAGCAGACGCGGAATACGCACCTGGTCCCTCTTGTTACGTCCGGATGGGTCGCCATCTGAGTGATCATGGGAACAAAAGCCCGGCTTGCTATCTTTCCCACAGGTATCGCAAGACCGCTAATTGGGGGACCGATTATGGCCGACACGTTTTCCCTATTTATCAGCTCCTGGGCTACACTCACCGCACATTCTGGTAAATCTTGACAATCCTTAATCACAGTTACCACCCTGTACCGTATCCCTTCGACCTCGATTCCGCCATTGCTATTTTTTTCGTCTACCGCAAGCCGTGCACCTTCGAGCACTGAGGTACCGATGCCTTCCAACTTTCCGGTTATCGGTGCGATAAGCCCCACGCGAAACTCCTGTTCGACCCGCTTTGTCTTCGAACAGATAGTAGAAAGGATCAGGAGTATCACAAGAAGACCGTTGAGATATATTTGAAGGGGTTTTTTCATCTTTTCAGAGCAATATTTTTCTATTTAATCGATTATCGGTCTCTGTTTCTCAATAGGTCATCAGTTTTTACGTCCACCTACGGCTCGATAATCGTGTGCACCGATGCACTGCCGTTCTTGATCCCGACGATCACGGCACTTTTCACAGGGTCACCGGATTCTGTATAGGATATCGTCCCTGTCACACCCCTGTATGTACCCACGCTGTAGAGGGCTTTCTGCACGGTTCCTGCATCCGCCTTTCCGGCAAACTCAATCGCGGTACACAGCATTTCTATGGCATCATAGGTCGTTGCGGCAACATCTTCTGGGTCCCTGCCATAGCGTTTTTTATATGCCTTACGAAAAGCGATGGAGATATCATTATATATTCCAGGATCCCAGTGCCGTGTCATGTAGGAACCATCAAAGTCACCAATCTGCGTAACCTGCACCTGATCCCACCCATCCCCTCCGAGGAGTATGGCGGTAATTCCCTGCTTCCGCGCCTGATGTGCCTGGATGAGCACGTCTCCCGAGTAGTTCGGCAAAAAGAGTACATGGGGAGCAGCCGAGGATATTCTTCCGAGCTGCTCCATGAAATCCTGGTTTTGATCCGTTGTATATGTCTCAAAGGCATTCACCACTCCGCCCGATCTTTCAAAAGTTTCCCGGAAGATCTCAGCGAGAGTTCTATTGTACACACCTGCAACATCGTAGAGGACCGCGGCAGTCTCTGCACCCAGGACTTCTCGCGCGAACCGGCCGATGACCATTCCCTGAAAGGTATCGAGATAGGGAATGCGGAACACATACCGCTTCCCTGCAGTGGTTTCGGGGTGGGTGGACATTGGGGCAAGCATGACAACCTTTTCTTTCTCAGCAAGCTTTGCAACCGGAATCGCGCTGCTTGAAAATTGCGGACCAACAATTGCGTTTACCTCTTCCTTGAATATGAGCTTGCGTGCCGCATCCATTGCCCCATCTGGAGAGCCTCTCTCGTCTTCGATAATGAGCACAACTCTATGGGTCCGTTTTCCAAGTTTCAGACCGCCCCTCTCGTTCACCCTATCAACAGCAAGCCTCGCCCCATCGGCCATGTTTCTCCCATTCTGGGCGTTCTCTCCTGTCAGCATGGCAATAAGTCCGATCTTGACTTCACCTATTCTTTTGTTCGACTTTTCACAACAGATGATTGCAACAAAGGAAAGGAGGATTATTGAGATTGTATAGATATATCTCTTGTGTTTCTGCATGTGAAAGGATACTCCTTCTATAAATCTTATAGCTATTTAAATAATATATGTGTACTTATGACCGGGTCTGATCACACCCAACCTGCAGGTGCCGGCTGTATGATACGAAGCGTCAAAAATGGGAGCCTAATTTGGTGTTCCTGTATGAATTGTGAAGCCAGCACATACTGAAATTTTAGGCGAATCCGCTGCGATTTTCAAAATTTTTACACCTCCGCACATTAACGTTACCTATCTAATGTGATACTGTTCATTGTGCAGTCAGGAAGGGTATACAATATATTGTGAAATTCATCTCTCCTTAATTTTTTATATCCTATTCTTCGTACTTAGCTCATTTCTGATCCAGGATTTCTCGCACTTTCGCCGCAAGCTGAATGGGAGTAAAGGGTTTCTGGAGGAAAAATATTCCCTCATCGAGCACACCATGCTTCCCAATGGCGTCGTCCGTGTACCCCGACATGTACAGGACCTTAATCTCACCATGGGTCGATTTCAACCGATTCACCAGATCGCTTCCGCTCATGCCAGGCATGATCACGTCGGTGATGACTAAATCGATCCCATCTCTCGAATACTTGGGCAGCGCCTCTGTGGCCGATTCCGCTTCTATCAACGTATAGCCAAAGGTTTTCAATGATGAGGCGATCATCTTTCTCACCATTTCTTCGTCCTCAACCACCAGGATGGTCTCGCAGCCCCCTGCTGGCCTTTCCTTTATAACGTCTTCCTGTTCATCAGACCTCTTTTCGTGAAGCATTGGAAAAGTTACCTTGAAACTGGTTCCCTTTCCCACTGTACTGTCAAAAAAGATGTATCCCCTACTCTGATTTACTATGCCGTACACAGTTGACAGCCCAAGACCGGTACCTTTCCCCTTCTCCTTTGTGGTAAAGAAAGGCTCGAATATTTGCTGAGATATTTTTTCATCGATTCCCGCACCGGTGTCCTGTACGGAAAAATATACATACTCGCCTTCTGGAACCCGTTGGCCCAGGTGGCAGTACCTATCAGTGAGATATTCGTTTCCGGTTTCGATGGTTATGGTCCCGCCCTTTGGCATTGCATCACGGGCGTTCACCACAAGGTTGACGATCACATTCTCGATCTGTCCCGGATCGGCTTTCACATTCTCGAGCCTATGATGGAGCTTAGTCATTAAATGGATGTCCTCACCGATGATCCTGATAAGCATCGTTTGAAGGTTTCTTATCAAGGTGTTCAGATTGAGGACCTTCGGTTGCAGCACCTGTTTTCTGCTGAAGGCCAGGAGCCTTTGCGTCAGGAGAGCGGCCCGCTCTGCAGATCGCTTTATCTCTCCCACATACATCTCCTCGTTCTCTCCAAGGGTAGAGTTGAGCCGGAGAATGTCGGTATACCCCAGTATTGCGGTGAGGAGGTTGTTGAAGTCGTGAGCCACTCCTCCGGCAAGCCTCCCGATGGCCTCCATCTTCTGTGCCTGACGAAGCATCTCTTCACTCTCCTTCAGCGCTTGCACCGCTCTTTTCTGTTCGGTGATATCTCGAATCACCGTGAGCACCTTTGTGACCTTTCCATGTTCGACTATCGGTATCTTTCTCGTCTCTGTGATGATCCTACGGTCCTTAATGATGTATTCTTCCTCAGTTATCAGGAGCTTTCCCGTTTTAAATACTTGTTCGTATTCGGAATACATGTCAGCATTGAGGAAGTCGTAGACTTCCTTGAGTAACTTTCCTTGAAATTCGGATGCGTAACCGTGCTCTCTGTTCCATTCCTTTGTTGTCTGGTTGTAAAAAATTATCCTCAGATCCCTGTTCACCATGTAAATGGCATCGCCTAGGGAGTTAATCGTCGACCTGTAGAGAAGCTCTGAGGTGCGAAGGTTTTCCTCATACTCGTGCTGTCCCGTGATATCCTGCACGATCGTTTGAATTCCTGTTTTTTTTCCGCCTTCAATGATGAATCCGTTGTGGGCTTCAGCCCATCTGGCCGAACCATCCTTTCTCCTGTACCTGAACCGGACAGGACCGGGATTCTTTCCCATCATCATATTATTGAACAACTTTATGAATCCCGGAACATTCCTCGGAAAAAGGGTCGGAACCTTTGTAAAGTGTTTACCTTCGATCTCTTCAGGGGGATACCCGCTGATCTCGTGAAAAGCGCTGTTCACCGAAAGGATCTTTCCTTTGAGATCGACGGTCACAATCCCTATGGGCGCAAGCTCCAAAAGGTTCCTGTACCTCTCCTCGGAATCCCTGAGCTTTTCTTCCGACCTCTTCAGGTCCGAGATGTCGGTCACGATACCCATGATCGCCCGCTCACCTTCGAAGTTGATCAGCTTTGTGGTAATGATCGCATCGATTCTGAAGCCCTCCCTGGTGATGATACCGTATTCGTATGGGAGAACCTCCTCTTCCCTTCCATGCTTTCTGAAAGCGGTTATCACAGTTTCCTGTGATTCCGGTGCGATGATGCTCAAGAAGTCGAAATCCGGTGATAAAAACTCCTCCCTTTTGTACCCCATCACGTCCTCGCACTTCCTGTTCGCGTATACAACCTTTCCCCCACAATTGATGAAAATCATATTCGGGGAAGAATCCGCAAGGTTCCGGAACTTTTCCTCTGATTCCCTGAGCATCGCATCCGCTTTCAAATGATCCGTTACGTCCCGAATCGTTCCTACTATGTACTCAAGACCGGTGCGATCCTCTTTATAATAGGACTTCATCGTTGCGATTGTATGGAGCTCTCCTTGAATGGTCTGTTCCTCGATGTTGAAGTTCGGTTTTTTTGTCCTTAACACTTCTTCATCCTTCGCCCAATACACATCTGCTTGCTCTTTTGGAAAATAATCATAATCGGATTTCCCGATAAGCTTCTCCCTCCTACACTTCCAAAACCTGCAGCAGGCGTCGTTCAGGTACACCCACCGGTGATACCTGTCCTTGACGAAGACCATATCGTTCAGGGAGTTCAACACCTTTTCTAATAAATCCCCATTCATTGGTGTTTTATAAACCGCCGCTTTTCTGGTGCTTTCCGCAGCACACTCCTCGAGGGTCTCAAGTTTTTTGAATCGCTTTTTCTTTATTCTTTGCGAATCCTTCATATGAGCCTGTCCTCTTCACCGATCTCTTGTCGGCACTCTATCGCGAACGCCTAAGGTATTCCAATTTCATCGATAAATTATTCCTTTCTCCAGCGCCGATACATAGAAGTATAAAACATCGTGTGTGGGAATTACAAGTCTATATCATGGTATCTTTTATTGATGGATCTACTCTCTATGTTATTATGAATAAACCCCTATTACTGGTGAAGTAACATCGCTTTTTCAACACTTTGTCAGAGCTATATCTTTACTTCTCCAGTGTCAACCAAAGCGGAAAGGGTATTGATTTTTTCTGAAATCTGAAGTTATTTTTAAAAGAGGTCGTAGGTAATTCGGGGAGGCGAGAAATGAGCAGGGCTTTTCTCAGCGAATCCAACGGAGACTTCATGGACGACGACGTTCCTGAGGCAAAGTACCCGCTCCCGGAAGGGGTGAAAAACTACATGACCTCGGAGGGTGCCGAAAAAATAAAAACCGAGCTTGCAGCTCTTCTCAATAAGGAGCGTCCGAACATCGCGGCCCGCCTCTCCAGAACCGTGACAGAAGAGAGTGGGGTAGAAAAGGAGCATGTACTTGGGGACAGAAGACGGCTCAGAGAGATCGACCGCCGCATCCAGTATCTCACAAAAATGGTCGAGAACCTCGAAGTGGTGGATCCGAAGAGACAGGACCTTGACCGTGTGCTCTTCGGCGCTCGGGTGAGCGTTCTCGAAAATGGCCGATCTACAAAGGTCTACAGGATCGTTGGTGTGGATGAGAGTAATCCACCAGAGGGCAGGATCAGCTGGTTCTCACCCATCGCGAAGGCGCTCACTGGAAAGCGTGTGGGAGAAACTATCAGCCTGCGAATACCCGCTGGGGAAGTAAAACTCAAGATACTTCGGATTGAGTATTGAAACGGTTTTGGGCACTCTCCTTGAGGGTGTCCTTCACCGGTTTAAAGGGCTTTCACGAGCTTAATAGGACGCTTTCATCAGCAACAGTGATAGAATGAGGCGGACCTCTTCAGAGACCAATGAGGATCTCCTCAGACCTTAATGCTCTTTTCCCCAGAGATCTTGAGCATCTCTCGTGCAGACGCAAGCTGCTCCATGTACAATTGCTCCAGTATTTTTTCAGGAGCCGTATTGGTGTCTTCGATGGTATCGTGAAGCACTGCAGTGATCAGGACCTCTATCTTCAGATCTTCACAGCAGGCGCTCAAGGTGTGGGCCACCTGTATTTTATTTTTTACCCAATCTCAGTGCACTATCATCGGCTTGGCCACCTCAGCGGCTTTTTCACTTCCGAAGAGAAGCTCCACAAGCTTGAGGGCAAACTCAATGGCAGTCCCAGGTCCGCGACTTGTCACGCAGTTACCGTCCACCACCACCCGCGAATCGACCTCTTCTCTGTTCTCGAGCCTGTCACTGAAGTCCGGATGGCACGTTGCCCTTTTCCCACTGAGGAGACCGTGATGCATGAGAACCACTGCAGGGGATGCGCAGATCGCTCCGTACAGGCGTCCCTCTTTCTGCTGCTGCTTCAGCATCTCTGTGAGTTCCCTAGAGTCCCTCATATGCTCGGCACCGGGCATTCCTCCCGGAAGGGCGATGAGGTCAAAGGTCCTGTCTACACACTCCGAGATGAGATTATCTGCAATGAGTTTCACTCCCCTTGAGGCGATGACCTGCAGGCCGTCCACTGAAGCAACGGTGACAGAGGCACCTGCTCGCCTTAAAACGTCGATGATGCAGACAGCCTCAATTTCCTCGCTGCCATCAGCAATTGGAATGAGTACCTGTTTGGACATAAAAAAGTTCTCCTCCATTATGCTTTATAATTTCCTTAAGTGAATATTCACGTTATCTGCTGATCACCTCGATGCCTCCTGTGATGAGCGGGATATGCATATCGGTATAAATTAAAAATATTACTCATGCAGCACACGCCTTGGTCAGCTTTCCCCGAAAAGATGGTAAGGGAGGATACTTAACAAACGCCCCTTTCCCACATCCCGTAACAATAATTCCTTTCCTCTCCAGAGGCTCACAGCAACCGTAACTTTGGAACACTCTTTCCGCGAGCCTCCGCAAGATACTCCTCTCCTGCTGACTCATATCCGTTTCTTCACCGGGAAGCTCTGCGGTATAGAGGGGAGTGCTCTTGTAATCCGCAACATCCCAGTAACCTGTCGCATTCACCAGAGGCATGTTTTCTCCTCTGCGATCTCTCACATTACCCCATCAATCTTTTATTCACATATTCTATAGTATGGTGTTCCTATCCAAACAGTATTATGTATCAATCTGGGAAGTATTCTCGATACCGTTTCGATCGCACCTGAACCGAGCTACTAGTTTTAGAATAAACTCACGGAATGAAAGCTCAGAACCAATTTAAAATGATGTATCTAAAAACCCTATTGAGTCTAAGGAGCATCGGCGCCCGAATCTGAGTAGGCTCCACTATACGTAGTTGTCAGCGATTTATTACTCTTTGAATCGGCTTCACCTACTTATGCTTTATACTAAAAGCACCTGTTTCATCACTGTAATAAATATCTTTCATCTTTTTAACCACGTATTCTCCCGATAAAACCTCTTTAATTCGGGCGACTCGTTCAGCATTCGCTTTTGCATTATGAATTGGATTATAAGAGCTACAACCAACAAACATTGCAACAAGTGATATGTATTCATCTTCAGTTAGTCTTCGAAATGGCTTTCCATAATAATATTCTGCTGCTTCACTAAATCCTTTCGTTCCATAACAAAAATCGAAGATATTGATAAACATGAGCAGCTGATCCTCTTTTGAGACCAGGGGATCCAATGCAAAACGTGCAATTAACGTTTGTGATATTTTCCGAATTCCTGGCCGAAACTCCTTGAAATACAGTTTTTTCACCAAACCTTGTGTTATTGTTGTTAAACCTGCGCCGGGAGTTCGTAGGTCCACTCCTTTGTGATCGTAAAAATTAGGATCTTCGACTGCTAATAAGATATCTAATTGACGTTGTGATAAATCAGAAAGCTGTAAATTGATTGTATCTGATTGGAGTATTTCTATTACTAAAAGCTTCGAATCTGTAATCATTGCTTTATGGCAATTTTTTAACATTATCTGGCAATGCTGATCATCCCAATCATGAGACCACCATAACCTCCACCAATATCAGTGAGGGTATTAATTCCCGTGAAATCATAAGAATCAATAATGGTACTGTGTGAAGTCATTGCTTTTATTGAATTCGCTTCGTTAAATATTTCAGCAGCCTTAGGATTCATTTTAAACCATAAAAAACACGACATGAACTTGCTAATGCTCTCATTACTCGATAAAGATATGGAGCATACGAACCGCTTTTTTGAGCAATCTCTTCGATTGTTTTGGGGCCATCAGACAAAATGTCTGCTATACATAGCTTTGCTGCAACATACACAGGTTTACTCATCCATTTGCCAGTAATAAATTGCATCATTTTAATAGATGCCTGTTCTTGGGTTGTTTCCATAACTTTCTCCTTTGTTGATGCAATTTTTTAAATCAGTTCAGGATTAAATGAAATGCTATAAGTGAAGTAACCATTAATGGAAATCAGTAGTGGTTAATGCTTTCATCACATTGTAATAAAGAGTGCTCAAGTTTCACCTAACAGTATGCGTACTTGCCAAACCTCGCCAAAGGCGAGGTTTGGGTGAGCATGGCAAACCGAAAACCGCATGCGAACAAAATTGGACTACAAACTTTTAAATCTTTTAGCATATACTTTCCGTGGAAAATCGCCTTTTGCATAATCGATATCCCTATCCCCTTTCAAAATAGCCTCATCTGCATACGCCTCTATCACTTCTCCTATAAACAAGTTTTTATCCCCTGTTACTATTTCTTCTTTTACTTTACATTCCATATGTGAAACACATTCCTCAATAATGGGAGCTCTTACTTTGCGTGCCGGTTTTGGTGTCAGACCTGTTTCCTTAAATTTATCTACTTGGCACCCTGAATGGAATCCACAATAATAAATCCTCGATCTTAGCTCGCTTAGAGGAACATTTACAATAAACTCTTTCGTGCTTTTTATTAACTCACATGAACAAGTCCCTTTTCCGATAGCACACGCTATAAGTGGAGGTTCCTTTGATACAGGCATACAAAAACTGACCGCTATGATATTTGATTTCTCTTTTATGTCTCCACATGTTATTAAAAAATGTCTCATCGGCCACATAAACTGTAAATATTCAACATCAATTTTCATCTTATATCACCCTGTTCTATCTATTTTAGCTAACGTTCACGGTGTAAGGAAGCCGATGTTGGATGAAAAGCTCACTCTCAGATAAGGCAAACAAAAAAATAAAAATATTTGTTGATAGAAAAGACCGGTTTGAGCACGGAGCTAAAGGGTCCACAGGTGCGACAACACTTACCCCGGTTACACCGTGATATAAGAGTTGGTAACAGACATTTTTTTTCATTGCTATAAAAAAACATATTAATTAGTCTTTCATTGACTTGATTCTTAATAAATATCACGCTTTGCCATCTGAGAGTAATACTCTCATTTTTTCTTGTATAAGCTTGGCATGGTATTCTAGAGCGATCTGAGCCGTCTTCTTCACCTAGAACACCGATCTCCCCTTCAATTGAGACATTTATATTCATTCCTTTAAGTTCGAAAGCTCAAAAAATAATAATCCATCCCTTATACTATAAAATTTTAAATTGAAATTCTATAACATTAAAATGTATCCAATACTCAAAATCTAATTCAGGTCAGTTCTCAAGCTCATATGATGTTCCCGGTGTAGCCGAATCCAGCTGCTGAATTAGAAGCTTATTTTGGGGAAGAGTTACAAGTATCAATAAACGTAAAATTGAACCGAAAGCTAATTTGCCTGTCAATCGATAGGCCTAACAAGGTTATGCCTTATTATCTGCGGTTGTGATAAAAACTCTGCAATATGAAAGCGTAGATACTATGAAACGCATCATTCTAAAGGTACTGAAAAATAAAAAGTAGCACCTTCATTAATGTTACTTTCTAACCAAATTTCACCACTGTTCGTGTTAACTAGATTTTTACATAATATTAATCCCAAGCCTGTACCCTTCTCTTTTTTAGTTCCTAACCTCATGAAATGTTCTTCAATTTTAAAAAGTTTCTCAATATTTTCCGACTCAATACCTGTACCGGTATCCTTAATCTTAAATTCAGCCATATTCTTTACTTTATTAACCTCAATTAGGATATCCGAATTTGGATAACTAAACTTTATAGCGTTTGAAACCAAATTTCTCACGACAGTTATAATCATATTCCTATCTACGAAAACGCATAGATTGTTTTCTGCCTCAATGCGGAATACTATGTTTTTATTTCTTGCATAACTTTCCAAAGGAATGGTGGCCTCCAATAATAGATCATGAACTCGATATTTATCTGGCTGAAATATCATATCACCTGTTTGACATTTTGCCCAATCGAGCAAATTGTCTAACAGGTTAATTGTACGATTGGAAATGAGATCTATTTCCTTAATAAATTTCATGCGCTCACTGTCAGATATCGATTTATATTCGTCAATGAGGTATCTAATAACAGAAATCATAGAGACAAGAGGGCTCCGAAGATCATGAGCGATTATAGAAAAAAATCTATCTTTTGTCGCATTTAACTCTTGTAATCTTTTCTCACTCTCCCGGAGTGTATTTTCGCTTATTTTTAAATCTCTATACAGTAAATCGAAAGGCCTGATTAGCGCTGTCTTCACTAAAGCATTATAAATGAGGTAAAACGAAATAATCTTTAAAATGTGTCCGAAGAAATTTGAGAGGCCATAAACATCTACATAAAATATAAATGCTATTTCTGCACCTATGGATATAAGAATAGAAGCAATTAAAATTCTTAATACTTGGGAATCAAATCGTTGACGGTTTCGACTTAATTGCAAAATCGCACCACAAAAAATTAAGGAGATTACCAACTCGCTTAACTTTTTAAAAAGGGTTAACCCCGTTCCTTCTATGAAAGAATCTGGAAATATATGCCAATAAAATATTGTGGAAAGAACAATAGAAACCAAAATGCAGTAGCAAAGAAAAACATATGAAATATTTAGCTTTCTTTTTAAAAAAAAGGGGGCGATAAAAAGTGAAATGCTCTCCAGGTATCGTGCAGTTATCCATAATTGAGTAGGTAAATTAGACTCATCTGTGGCAAATACTCCCATACCTTTGTATGCGAGTGTGTGGAGAAAATCCAAACACCCAACGAAGAAATATGCAATCCCTAATAACAGGAGATATTTATTTTCCAGGTTTTGACGACAGTTCCATGAAATGATAAAGATTCCGTAAGCAACTATTATACTAAAAACCTCAGCAATACTGTGGAATAAGAGATAGTTATTGATACTGATTATGAATAACCCAAAGAGAATAACAATTCCTAATGAAATTGGAATATATTTTTTTAACATTTGAATGTTTATTCTAGGCTTTATAGGTCGTGTATATAATACATAATTTTAATTCCGATTAATAAAGAAACATATCATGTATGGAACGTCCGTTTTTGACATTGCTTGAGCAATACCCTTGGCTTCTGGTACAGCTGGCAGCGTTTCTACAACTAGAAAATCTGATTTCTGATAATCGTTCTTTATTTGCTCTCCATGTGGGAGTGCAAATGACAATAGGTACTCCAGCGTCATATGCAATTGGAATGTAATCATTATAAAGATGCGACAGCTCCCTTTCGCCAGCTGTATCATATATGAGTAGTGCATTTACAAGGCTAGGATGTAATTCAACCTTATTAGAACGACGTAACGATTCAATTATTGCTGCTTCTGCTAATAGGAAAATAGGATTTTCATCCAGATGAATAGAACATCATCCAGAATTGATCATTACAGGCTTGGCGGTGCCCTGCGGTACAAAATTACCGCCTGTATGAGAAGAGATCACAAGAAAAAATGCCCATTTTCATGTTCTATGATTGCTGTCTCAAACAGCACGGCCGACGAATAGGCAATCATGTTTTTTCAGAATTTTCCTGAAATCCACAATATTGTATTCATATTAAAAACGTAGATCGCCACTGTTATATAACTTTCCAAGCACATTCGAAGTTGCCGTCATTAAGACGTGTTCAATGACAGGCAAGACCGTGACAACAGGCAGTTAGGGGAAACCGAACAATATAGATATGAGCATGAATAAGACAGGCTTAAATATTAGTAAGAAGCAATGGGACAAAGTCCATTTGTTTCCCCTAATGTGTTCTGTTATACGAAGTAGTAACGCTTTAGTATGAATATTTACTTTTTGTAAGGTATCAAATAATAATTATCATTGTTCTCCTTGAGTAGATAATATTTCAGGGGAATTCTTATATTCTTTTATCTTTTGGATTATTTCATCAGGATTTGGAAGACGTCCAACTTCAGCTTTTGAGAATATTAGATTACCATTTATATAAACATCAAAGCTCCCAATATCCCCGGTTATTAACGAAGCATTCAAGCCAAACTCTCTATTTATTTCTTCTGCTAACATATTGGCTTTAGTTCGGAAACCACATGAGGTGCAATGATGAATTTCAATACTAATATTTCCTTGATTTATTGGAGGATTATCTACTTCGAATTGATCTGCATTCACGCCAAAAGTTAGTATGATGAATAGAGGTATAATAATAAAATATTTAGCGAACATCCTACTCCTCCTTCCTTTTATTTAATAAATCAGTAAACATTATATCAAGCCGATTATTGAATTTGAAAGTTCTACACCTTTTAATATTAGTGATACATGAGTCTCTTCTCCATTAATTCAATATTATCTATTTAAATTTGGTAAAAGTAATGATAAAGCGCCATTATTTTGTTTAATATTCTCGGTATAACCGAAGTCGGTTACATCATGTTGTGACTGTAGGAAAAGTATAACCTGACTCACAAAAATCCTCAAAGAAATTCCTTTTCCCCAAAATCTCAGGGTGGGCACGCACTTATTTTACCGTGATAGCTGATTTCATCGCAGAGATGAAGAAGGAAGTTATACCATTAGCCATTGTCCAATATCTCACGTACTTTCTTGGCAAGGTCCTTCGGAGCGAATGGTTTCTGTAAAAATGGAATCCCATGATCCAACACACCATGGCGGACAATGGCGTCGTCGGTATAGCCAGAAATATAGAGCACCTTCATTTCCGGATATACACTCTGTAGCCTATCCGCGAGTACTCGGCCACTTATACCGGGCATTACCACGTCTGTAATGAGCATGTCTACAGGCTGTTCACTGCACTGAGCCCTGACCTCAAGTGCCTTTTCTCCGTTTTCCGATTCGATGACGGTATATCCATAATGCTTCAAGATATTAGAGATCAGGTTCCTGACGATGAACTCGTCTTCCACGAGGAGTATGGTTTCTCTTCCCCCCTGCATCAAGGACTTCTCCTGTTTCGATTCTTGTTCTAGGATGGCATCGTCCACACGGGGGAAATAACATTTGAAAGTAGTTCCCTTGTCTGGCTCACTGTAGACCCAGATGTATCCTCCGCTCTGCTTCACGATCCCGTACACGGTGGAAAGCCCAAGACCTGTCCCCCTGCCTATCTCCTTTGTGGTAAAAAAGGGTTCGAAGATGTGCCTCTTTGTTTCCTCGTCCATACCGATCCCGGTGTCAGTGACGCAAAGCATTATATACAGCTCCGGCTGGCCATTCACCCTATTTTCGAAGTAGGCCTGGTCCAATTTGATGTTTTTAGTCTCGATGATGAGTTTCCCACCAGTGGGCATCGCATCTCGTGCATTCACCGCAAGATTCATAATCACCTGCTCAATCTGTCCTGGATCGGCTTTGATAAGTCCCAGGTCCTTCTCAAAGACGGTAAAAAGCTCGATGTCCTCGCCAATGAGCCTTCGGAGCATCTTGTCAATGTTTGCCACGAGTTTGTTCAGGTCGAAGGTCTTCGCCTGCATCATCTGCCTTCTGCTAAAAGCAAGGAGCTGCTGAATGAGGCTTGAAGCACGGTCAGAAGAGTTTTTGATCTGCTCCACATACTTCTTCAACTCCTGTTCCAGTTTCGGGTGAAGGAGCAGGATATCGGTATACCCGATGATAGCGGTGAGGAGGTTGTTGAAATCGTGAGCCACTCCTCCGGCGAGTCTACCGATGGCCTCCATCTTTTGTACCTGAAGAAGCTGACGCTCCTTATCTTTGAGCTCCTCTTCCGCGCTTTTGATTTCAGTGATATCCGTAAGGAAATTGAGTGATGCGGGTCGGTTATCCCAGCTGATGAGCACCGCGCTGATCTGAAGCCATCGTGTTTTACCTTCTTTCGTGACCATCCTGAAAGAGTAGACCTCTGGCACTTTCTCTCCCTGGAGTCGCTTCTTATAGTTCTCGAGTACCATTGACCGGTCATCGGGGTGGATGAACTCGATGAAAGACAATGAAAGCAGCTCACTCTCCGAATATCCCGTGATCTCCAAAGTCCTTGGATTTACGAACTTCAGAACACCATCCTGAGCGACAACAATTGCCTCTTTTGCGTTTTCCACCACACAGCGATACTTTTCCTTAGATTCCTGGAGTGCTTCTTCGATCTCCTTACGTTCAGTGATGTCCTTGATAACTGCTTGAACACCCACAGTCTTACTCTCGACCTTGATCAGGCCAATGTCTGCCTCCCCCCACCTTGATGTCCCATCCTTTCTTTTAAACTTGAAGGACACGTTTTTCACCGGCTTCCCTTCAATAATCGCTTTGAATATCTTGACGAAACTCGGGATGTCGCTGAAATGAACCGTCGGGAGTTTCGTGAAATGTTTTCCCTCGATCTCCTCCTTTACAAATCCCGTAAGGGATTGAATGGCCGTGTTCACGGCGAGTATCTTTCCCTTTAGATCACTCACGAATATGCAGTCCGGGGCAAGCTCTATGAGGTTTCTGTACCGCTCCTCGGATTCGGCCAGACTCCTCTCGACCTTTTTCCGTTCAGAGATGTCGCGGACAAAGGCCCACATGCCGATAGGGTTGTTTCCTTCCAGGGCAAGGTACGTCCTAATTTCGACTGGAATTCGTTTTCCGTCTTTGCGTCTGTACTCTTTCTCGTAGATATCTGAATATCCGCGGGTGAATACCTGTTCTTCAAGGATCCTTTTTTCGATTTTATGCCACTTCTTCAGGGTGATGTTCTCGTAAGTCTTATGCTTAAGTTGCTCTCCCGTGTAACCGAGCATCTCCTGGAAAGCAGAGTTACTCTCCACTATACAACCACTCATGTCTACAAAGGCGTACCCGTCTCGGCTCCCTTCGTAGAGCTTACGGAATCTCATCTTCGTTTTCTCAAGCTTCTCACGCAGCTCATCTCGCTCTCTTTCGATCTCAGAAAGTCGCTTTTTGAGCCCTCTGATACTCTCGATTTTCTGGCTCATACTACTCCTTGGTGCAGCATCTGTACGCACCGGACGAAATGTAGCTAACCCACACTCCTTTCCCTACGTTTAATTATCAGCGAAATTCCAGAGGTATTCAAATTATTCTTTGCCTGTTTAGCCTACCTTTTGCGGCATGAGGATTCCGTCGAGAGGCTTCCCGCCGGGAGGCTTCCCGCCGGGGCTTCTTTCAGAGCAGGTCAGAGGCGAGCTCTGCGAGCTGGGAACGCTCACCCTTCTCCAAAGTAATATGGGCGTAGAGCTGCTGACCCTTCATTTTGTCAATAAGCACCGAGAGGCCATTACTCCTGGAATCCAAGTAAGGGGTGTCGATCTGGTAAGGATCCCCAGTAAACACGACCTTTGTGCCCTCTCCTGCACGGGTAATGATGGTCTTCACTTCATGAGGGGTCAAATTCTGCGCTTCATCGATGATGAAAAAGATCCTGGAGAGATGCCTCCCCCGTATGTAGGCAAGAGGGGTGATTACGAGTTTCTCGTTTTCCATCATCTCATGGATCTTCTTCACCTCCTGGGATCCTTCCTGATACTGGTGCAGGATAACAGCAAGGTTATCGTGCAGAGGCTGCATATAGGGTTCGAGCTTACTCTTAATATCTCCAGGTAGAAATCCAAGATCCCTGTTGGAGAGGGGAACGATGGGTCGTGCGAGGTAAACCTGTTTGTAGCTCTTTCTAATTTCGAGTGCCGCTGCGAGAGCCATGAGGGTCTTCCCCGTTCCTGCCTTTCCCGAGAGGGTGACCAGAAGGATATTGTCGTTCATGAGTGCGTTCAGGGCGAAAGTCTGCTCTGCATTCCGGGGGGTAATCCCATACCCACGCTTTTTCAATACGTGTTTCAGCAGCTCCTCCTGTTTGTTGTATACTGCAAGGGCGCTTTTGCTGTTGTTTCGAATAATAAAATATTCATTTGGGAAAGGCTCCGCGGAAAACCCCAGTTTCTCGGGAGCGATCACTCCCTCCTTATAAAGGGTATCTATGAGTTCGCTTTTAACGTTTTCCAGTGTGTTTTTCCCCTTGTAGAGCTGATCAATATTCTTTATTTTTCCGGTCTCATAGTCTTCTGCGCGTATCCCGATCCCTTTGGCCTTCATCCTTAGGTTGATGTCCTTGGAAACGAAGATTACACGTTGCTTCCCGTAGACCTTCATGAGATTGTAGGCGACGGAGAGGATCCGGTGGTCCGGCTTGTCTTCCCAAAAGACCTCCTGCAGATAATCGTCCTTTTTGATGTTCGTATCGACCACGATCCTGCCACCGGAGTCGAGCTTCAGCCCTTCGTTGAGAAGTTGATCGCCTCCGAGGGCGTCCAGTTCCCTGGAGAACTCCCTCGCATTGTAATTGATAATCTCGTTCCCTCTTTTAAACTTATCAATTTCCTCAAGTACAGTGATCGGGATAATCACGTTGTGTTCTTCAAAGGAGTAAATACAGCGGTAATCGTGGAGTATGACATTCGTATCGATGACGAAAAATTTATCCTGTGCATTTACACGCATTGCCGCTTCCTTTCCAAGTTGGGTGCCACATTTACAGCTCTGCTGAATGTAGAAAATATGAGCAAATGGGTAAAAGTGGTGTTAAATTTTATTTAAGAACGGAAAAACTTGTTCCTTAAAAAACCTTTGTTTTTTGTAACACACGAAAGTAATGTAATAATAATTCTATATAAATGTTCATGCAACCTTTTTTACTGCGGAGAAACCTATGAAGATTCTGGGAGACGACTCGAAAAAGGTTCTCCAGATATTATCGGGGGAGAAAGACCATTCCACGAGCCATAGGGTAGGGATACGAAAACCCAAAGAAAGCGACGAGGAGCTCCTCGATGCCTATTCACGCGCTGTCATCAACGTGGTGGAAAAGGTCGGCCCGGCGGTTGTCGCGATCAGGATCAAGAAGGCAGATATTCCCCAACGCTATGGCAACGAAGGTGCGGGTTCTGGTATCCTCATTGCTCCCGATGGTTTCATCCTCACAAACGACCACGTGGTGTCAGACACATCCGATATAGAGGTTTTGCTTACAGAGGGGAGTAGTTATCGCGCTGAGATCATCGGCACGGATCCTGCGACAGACCTTGCAGTGATCAGAGTTTCCGGAAGCACGCTCCCCTCAGCAGAGCTCGGGAACTCCGATCTCCTCAGGGCAGGGCAGCTTGCCATCGCCATCGGCAATCCTCTCGGGTTTCAGAACACGGTCTCCACAGGAGTCATCTCTGCCCTCGGCCGTGCACTTCGGAGTAGGTCGGGGAGGCTAATCGAAAATATCATCCAGACTGATGTTCCGCTGAATCCCGGAAACTCAGGAGGCCCACTCGTGGACAGCAGGGGCAGGGTCATCGGCATCAATACTGCCATGATATTCTCGGCCCAAGGAATAAGTTTTGCTATACCCATAAACTCTGCGAAGTGGGTAGTAGGAGAGCTTGTCAGGTACGGAAAAGTGAGGCGGGCATTCCTGGGAATCGTGGCGCAGGCACGTCCGATAAGCAGGCGGTTTATGCGCCTCTTGGGAAAAGAGTCGAATACTACTCCTGAAGTCATTGCGGTGGAACCGAACGGGCCTGCGGAGAGCGCCGGAATCATGATCGGTGATCTTGTCCTTTCAGTCAACGGAGAGAACATTAGTTCCGTTGATGACCTTCACCGGTTTCTGGCGAAGCACCCACCAGGGGTAATCCTTAAACTTGGAATTTTTCGAAAGGATAAAGTTATCACGCTCTCGATTGTACCGGGAGAAGTCTAAAGAATGAAACACACTGATTTACCGAGGTGAGAATAATGTCTTCTTCCGAAGACGAGCAGATTGGCAGTCCTTGGGACACAAGCAAACCGCAGCCAGCCCTTATCGAGCTCGAAAAGTCCGGCAGGATAAGAGGAAGTGTGCTTGACATCGGGTGCTGCTCGGGGGAAAACGCCCTCTACCTCGCCTCCAAGGGCTACTCGGTCACGGGCATCGACTCCTCCCCAACCTTCATCGCCAGGGCGCTTCTCAAGGCGGCGAGACGTAACCTAAAGGTGAAGTTTCTCCTCTTCGATTCCCTTCAGCTTGAGCATCTCGGGATGTTTTTCGACACGGTCATCGACTGCGGCCTCTTTCACTCCTTCCCTCTAGAAACACGCCCGCACTTCATAAGCAGTCTATACCGGGTGCTCCGAGCGGGCGGACTCTATCACGTGCTCTGCTATGCCGAAGGTGACCTCGGTTTTTCCGGTCCAAAACGGGTGACTAAGGGCGAACTACACCACTATTTCAGCGAGGGGTGGGAAGTCAAGGAAATCACCAGGATCAGGTTCGAGACCAACGACAGCAAGGGTGAATACTGGGGATTACTCGCAACCATCCTCAGGCTTCCGTGAAGGGGAACACCTCACGATGCTCCTCAGAACAGCTGTTCTGCTGGATAGACATCCAACAATGGCATCTCACTGATACCCCTTACCCTTTTATCGCCCCTTCACCGGTTCATCCCTCATTAGTACCGTTTTTCAATCTCTGCTATCTTCTGCAGCCTCCTCTTGTGCCGCTCCTCATTGCTAAATTTAGCAGTTAGATAGATCTTCACGATGTCTCGGGCAAGCTCTACCCCGATGATGCGTGAGCCGAGCACAAGAACGTTCATATTGTCATGCTCCACACCCTGGTGCGCCGAGTAGGTATCATGACAGATTCCTGCCCGGATTCCCGGAACCTTGTTCGAAACAATGGACGCGCCAACCCCGCTCCCACAGATCATAATGCCCCGTTCACCCTTTTTTTCCATCACCGCTTTTGCAACCGCCTCTGCATAATCGGGGTAGTCGTCGGATCTGTCGTATTCAAGTGCTCCGACATCCACAGCCGTATGGCCGAGCATCTTCACAATATCGATCAGGATCTTCTTGAGCTCAAAACCCGCATGATCCGAACCCAGAATCACATTCATCTTTCTTCTCCCCACTTAAATGATTTTATCTGGTGCCAGTTAACACCGTACAGAGCCCCTCTGTACAGAGCCCCTCTGTACAGAGTTACTCTGTACAGAGTTCTTCCGGAGGGAATTCCTCCATCCCGTGTCCTTGCGGCTAGCATCCCCAGGCCGGATAGGCTATTCTTGTCCTGAAACTAGGCCTTCCCCATAAGGTGCTGCACACGCACCGGTAGGCGGTTCAAAACACGCACCTCTTGCCCAAACTTACCCAGGGTTTTCTCCACGAGCACATAGTCGAGCCCCGGGATGAGCACGTTGTTCCACCTGTTCCCTACCCCTCTGACTGCTACATCGAGCATGGTTACGATCTGATTTCCCAGCGGGTTCTCCGAGCTCAGGGTAATGGCACCATAAAACTCCTGGCATTCAGTGTATCCCGCATTATGGGTCCCCGTATAGGGTTTCTGCCTGACCAGATCTATTGATATCCCGAACTTCTCATTTACCTCTTTTTCTCTTCGCTTGAAATAGTCAACGAGCGCCTGCTCCTGTAACTTTGCTGGAAGTGCCTTTTTAGCCACATTCCTGTAAGCATCAAGCCCCACCTGGAAGGCCTCCTCCACGAATTCGAGCCAGAACCGCTGATCATCCGTAATCTTAGAAGGGTTGTTTACCGCAACGATGGATACCCGCTCGCAAGTGGTCAATCCGTCTCGTTTCGGTCCCACCCCCACGTGTACGAAGTCTCCTTCCCTGATTTTTCGATTCAGCGCTTTGCCTACCAGTGTGCGATTCGCTTCACCTGAAGTGACCATGAGATCGAATCCCATCTCCTCCATGCCCAACTCGAAGGCAATGGCGTACCCCCAGGCTGCAACCTGTGTCTCATACATACCAGGTTTCAACACACCGAGCATTCCCTCGATCATCACGTCTGCGAGCAGCGAGGCTTCTTCAATGAGCCTCATCTCCACATCTGACTTCTCATACTTTATCTTGTAGTAAACCTCCTGGGCATCGACAATTCTGTCCCTCCCACCCAAGTAGGCAGCGAGGAACTCGTAGATACTCACAGGGAATACCTCTCTTGGCGTCAGAAGGGCTATCACATCCGGCCTCCCCCCTGCAGCCTCCTCTATGACGTCCTCAACCCGCTCGGCGTCGATCGGATAGTCCTCATCCGCGAGCTTGA